>Ga0302230_10000231_pt1 | contig 55682 bp, 73 predicted proteins | sample II_Palsa_N2_1_FD_193523 | JGI IMG/M metagenome (GOLD analysis project Ga0302230, IMG submission 193523) | Peat permafrost microbial communities from Stordalen Mire near Abisko, Sweden - II_Palsa_N2_1 | ecosystem: Environmental > Terrestrial > Soil > Palsa > Peat permafrost | place: Sweden... | reverse complement strand
CCCCCCCAAGCCTTTTTCTTCTTCGTCTTTACAAAGCAAACGTAGACCATCATCCATCATTCTCATCAGCATTGACGCTTTTGTTTCTTTTAATTTTTTCTTTCTTTCTTTCTTTCTAATATTCTGTTTTTCGAATTGCCTGTACCAAACGAGATCATCAAGAACTATAATGTTAATCGCTGGACGCCAAGAAAAATTCAGACTCCTCTTCTTCCAGGTCCAGGTCGGTCGTAGAGGCATTTGCGCTGTGTGTACTTCCCCGACCTCGGCGCTTGTACGTTGGCATGGACTGTTGATCGCTTGACTGGGAGCCATTTGTTCCAAAGAGTTCGTCATCAAGGCTGAATTTAAAAATTAATATTATCCGATTAAGAAATAGTATTTCTTTCTTTCATACCTCCACGGCCCAACTGATGAAGCCCCGTCAGAGTGAGCAATACCATGAGTCCTGGGAGTACTTGCGAGGACGCCGCCGCCATCCTCCATCGCTGGGCCAGACGTGGTCGCTTGCATTCCAATGTTCTCATTATGTTCATGCAGTGCTGGAGTTGTGCGACGAAAGGTGGGGGATTTCGAGTGTACCGAACCGGGTTTTGAGTCCAATGAGAATGAATTCCCTGTTGTCATCGTTAGGTATTTCTTTTCCTATTCTTTTGTTTCGTCGCATTACCTGTCCGCCTGCTGACGCTGCCCTTGAGAGATGTGTACCAACGCTCACGTAGCTGCTCTGCATTCGTGCCAAAAAGAGATGCCGTGGTGGCACTGGTTTCATTCAAACTGCGCCCAGTCACGAAGCGGCGGATGATGCGAAGAATGTAGATTACGAGCCAGATGGCGAGTGCCACAAATGCGAGCAGCCATGAGACAATCAGCCAAAACATCTCGCCCCACATGTTTGCGTCCCGGCGCGATTGAATTACTCGAATGTCATCCTCTGCTCTGTGTATCTAATTGCAGTGTGTTAGTTTGTCCTCATCACACTGTGCCCCTTATACCATATCAGAGTTGCGGCTTATCGTCACACCGTAATCTTCAAAACGGTCCTGGATCGTGTTAAGCTCTTTGCTGACGCGCGTCATGTCCGTGTCCATCGTTGCAATAGCTGCCTTGAGCTCCTCGAGCTCGGCGTCGATCGTTGCCGCGGCGGCTGTGATTCTTTTATTGCTTTTGGAGTGCTTTTGATCCAGCTTGGCCATGGCCGACGGCATCTTGGAAACGATCGGCTCTAATGAAGAGTGCACGTCTGCAAGCTCGTCTGAGGACAATTTGTACTGCTCGTAGGCAAGACGGTAGACCGCAAGCCTTGAGAAAGAAAAAAAAAACACATCAGTCTCAACAAAACGATTTCTCCCCTTAAAATTGTTACTTGGCATCTTCTTGCGATCGGTCGGTATCACTCATACCAGAACCCTTTTGCTTGCCACCTTTCCATACGCCTCCAGAATCGCCGCTTACTGAGTTGACACATTTCAATAGGACAATAAAAACAAAGAGGGAAAAAAAAAACTGAGATACCATGACTGTGCGTGTCATCGTCTTTGTCACCCGAGTGGTGCGATTCTTGCACATTGGAAGCAGCAGGAGACTTGGGATGCGGCGCAGAAGGACCCGAGATATCCGAGCTTGCACTCATAGTGCTATTTGACCGTATCCTTGACGGCGCAGGTGCCAACATAATGGCAGACGACGAGTGATCCTTCTCGTCAAATTTGTCGGCGATCGAGCTCGTCGATGGGCTTGTACTGCTGTCGATAGATGCCCGATCCACATGTTCATCGATCTGGTCCGCCGTCAACACCTCCAACGAACCAAGTGTTATCTCTCTCTCTCTCAAAATTAAAAATGAAAAATAATGAAATACCAAAACGGGCAAAAGCGTTTGCTGAGGCTGCTGTTGTTGTTGTTGCCCTTGGACTCCCGAGGCATCCTTCCTCCAAGTGGTCGACGCCTTCATCTTTAAGCGATCTTTCCACTTTATAGAGTCTTTCGACTTGTTTCCAGCAGGCGCAGATTCCGTTGAAGGAGTCGACACTGCTGGCTCTATCACGGACGGTGTGTCGTTGGTGGCGGTAGTTGTTGTTGGTGTCGTCGATGAAGAGGAGGACGACTGCTGCGACAAGAGACGAAACTAAAGAGACGGAGAAGGGGGAAAAGAGGGAGGGTTTGGAAAAAGATACAACCATGTGTGCCGACCTACCAGCAAGGGCTTTTTTGCTTTCTTGCTCGCTTCATCAGAAGGCGGTGTACCCGTCCTTTGTAGCAGAGCCGATGCCAGCGGATCTACGTTCCCCGTCTCCAACGGGCCTGGCGATTTCAGTGTCAACAGTGCATCGTCATTGTGCTCTTGAGATGATGTGGACAGCGCTGGCGACGCCAGCCGCCCCAGTTGTTGCTGCTGCAATTGTTGATACAGGGGCTCGCTTTCGCCACCGATCGGTGAGTCGCCTCCGTCTACTGAAAAAGGAACGCCAGATAAAAATAAAAACATTTTTGAGCACCCACAAACCTTCTCGCCTCCGCGCGGTGTCTTGTTGCCCTACACACAAGAAAAGGAGGCGTTAGTAGAGCTCTGTACATGGGGGGGAGGGGGGGGAGCTACCACCGATGTCAACCGGGGGAGGCTTGGCTCCTCTGAACAGACTTGTCATCCCGTCTTGAGTTCACTCGCCGCGGATGTCAATTTAGTTGGCCAACAAAGTACACATCGCGATGAAGCAAGGGCTTGTCATCGGCGCGGGCGCCTCGGGCGTTGCTGCGTTGCGCGAGTGCGTTGCACACGGCCTGGACGCAGTGTGCTTTGAGGGCGCGGACGAGATTGGCGGGCTCTGGCGATTCACCGCCGAAGAGTCGCACTCCTCTGTTTACAGGTCGACAGTGATAAACACCTCCAAGGAGATGACGGCGTTCTCGGTGTTCCCTCCGCCCAAGGAAATGGCTTGTTTCATGCACCACTCACAACTCGTCACATACATCGATCTGTACGTGGACCATTTTGCCCTGCGAGGCCACATCCAGCTCAAGACGCGCGTCCACTGCGTCAAGCCAGCACACGACTTTGAGAGCACGGGCGCCTACCAGGCAGACTACACCGTCGGCAGCGACCCGACCATGCACTCAAAGACATTCGGGTTTGTTATCGTGTGCACTGGCCATCACTCCAAGCCCAAGACGCCTTCGTTTCCCGGCCAGGCATCTTTCCAGAGTACACGAAACAACCTTTTCCTCTTTTTTTTTTGTTTACACTTCCACTTTTTTTTTTTATCAGACACCCAGTTGCACACACACTCGTACAAGGATCACAACGGATTTGAAGGGAAGAACGTGGTGATCATCGGCGTTGGCAACTCTGGTATCGACGTTTGTTAATCTGCTGGGTTCGCCTTATCAAAAAACAAAAACAAAAACAAAAAAACGATCCTAGGGCTGGATGTTGCCGTAGAGCTGAGCCGTGTTGCCAAACAGACGTACTTGTCGACGAGGAACGGCACCTGGATCGCATCGCGCCAGGGTAAGTTTGGCTTGCCGTCAGACTTTATCGGCGTGCGACGAGACGTGTGGGCGCGTCCTTGGGAGGAGCTGGACACGCTGCTGGCCAAGAAGGCACAAGAAAACATCAACTTGGAGTTGTACGGACTCCAGCCCAAGCACCGGTACTTGGCTGCGCATATCTCCATCAATGGTGACGTTCCCAACCGCATCCTCACGGGTACGCTGGCCGTCGTCCCAAACGTCAAACAGATCAAGCCAACGTCGGTCGTATTTGACAATGACAAAGAGGTAACCAACCAAAAAAAAAAAAAACAAGCGCATCTCCTATTGAAAATAATACTTTTTTGAAAAGGTCCCTTGCGATGTCATCATTTACGCTACGGGATACGAAATCGGATTTCCCTTCCTGGATCCTTCATGCGGTGTCGTTGTGCATGACAACGAGGTGTCCATGTACAAATTCGTGTTTCCTCCGACATCACAGAAGGGCACGCTCTCGTTTGTTGGTCTCATCCAGCCCATCGGCTCCATCCTGTAAAATAAAAATAAAAATAACGAAACTAAAAAAATTGAAATTATAATCGGGACTTGTAGACCCATTTCAGAGATGCAGGCGAGGTGGATCTGCCAGGTCTTGACAAAGCAAACCAATCTGCCCACGATAGCCGAGATGCACGTCGACATCACGCTCAAGCGAGAGGCCATGCGCGCACGCTACCTCGCCAGTGCTCGTCACACTATTCAAGTGGACTATGTCGTACGTTTCCTCTTTTCCGCTGGGTTGCTAAAAATGACTGTTAACCATAGCCCTACATGGACGAACTGGCCAAGATCATTGGATGCATGCCGCCTTCAGAGAATGAACTCAAGGCGGTGGATGCAGAGCTGGCGCACAAAGTACACCGCGGCCCTGTCACACCGTACCAATACCGTCTTACTGGTCCCGGTGCGTGGTCTGGAGCGCGTGCTGCCGTTCTCGAGGCAGAGTCTCGCACCGTGTACGCTCTCTCTGGCGGCCGCATCAGTAGTTTACCAAAGTCCATGCTTTAGGGGATTTTATGAGCTGTAAACTGGAACTCACAAGAACCTTATTGGACTATATGGACTGTTATTTGGAGCGCTTGTAGATCTAAAAATAAAAATAGCAATATAAACAACAATCAAGTAAATTAAATAGGTTACCTTGTCAACGAATTTGGTAAACGCAGACGGGGGCAACTGGGCGTCGTTGAGGGCATTGATGCTTGCTGACAGACGTTGGTAGCTCTCCTCTTCGTAGGCCTCAAAGAGCTGCTTGAGGCCGAGCTGGTTGAAGAGCTCTACGATTTCCAGGCGGTGAGTTTTTTAAAGGATCATACAACCACGTACCCTTCACTTTGGCAATGCACCCTTCGTTCTTGCGGCCATAGTTTTCCTCTAGGATTTGGCGCTGTTCAGGAGTGACGATCTCGAGCGCCTTGTTGACGAGCCAGGAACTGCAAATGGATGTCGTTCATTCGTTTTTATTTTCTGAATAAAAAAACTTTGAAAGAACGGGTACCACTTGTTGTCCTGGATGTCGGTGCCGATCTTGCCGATGACCTTGGGGTCTCCGAAACAGTCGAGGTAGTCGTCTTGGATCTGAAAGTACTCGCCCATGTCGAGAAGGATCACCTCGGCCTTTTTGAACTGCGACGAGTCCTTGGTTTGACCGGCCATGATCATTGCCATCGCCACCGGCAGGTAGAACGAGTAGTACGCAGTCTGATTATGTAGTTATAGGACGAGACGACACGGTGAGGGTTATCCATCTTTCTACCTTGTACTTGACAATCCACTTGTACTTGGCCATGTTGAAGCGTTTGAGATCGACATGATCCTCGGGCGCAGTGATGAGGTCGAGCAGCTGCCCGAGCTCGGTCTGGTAGGTTGTCTCGTGCAAGAGCTCGATCAGGTCGGCATAGTAGGGCTCTGCTTTAAAGTACTGTGCGTGGTGGTCATGTCTTTTTTTTTTGTAGCGAAAATAGTAGAAAACCTTTTTCAGCAGCTTGTAGATGCACGATTCCAGCAGAAACGAGTCGTTGATGGCGACATTGCCAACGCCCGCAACCTTGTACCAGCAGGGCTGGCCGCGACGCGTCTGCGACTGGTCCATGATGTCGTCCGCGACAAGGAAAAAGGCCTGGAGCCACTCGATGCACCATCCGAGCACAAATGCCTTGAGCGTCTCGTCTTCGCTGAGCGCGCGCTCGCTCACAAACGAGCGGTAGCTGGCAATGACCGACAGCCCGCGGTTCATCTTGCCGCCCATGACATTGTGCGTGATGCACTTTTCGAACCAGTCGAACGCGTCCTTGGGCAGGTCTGAATTCACGATCTTAGGGCTTTGTGTGCCATGCAACATGTATCGTACCATAGGACGACAGCTCGCTCAGTATGTCTTGTTTCAGCCGAGGGAACAGGCCGACAAAGGCGTCAAAGTCGTTCATTTTTTGTGTGGCGCGATTTTTTTGAAAAAAAAACAAGTGGGCTGATGTCGATGTTGTTGCACCTGACCAAGACGAATGGGTAGAACAATGGGAAGCCAGGCAACGATTGAAAGCAATGTACCTGACGAGTGGAATTTTTTCTCAGTTTTTCCTTTCGATTCCGTCCACTCCGATGTTTGACCTGGTTGACGTGCTGGTTTGACGCCAGCACAACTTTTTTGCCCTGTGACTGCGTATTACTTGTGTGTTCGCGCGTGCTTGTACACCTCGTTCGGGGTGCTTGCTTGGGGGTCAACTCGAAAAAGGACAGAGTTTGCGCGCGTCATCACTAGTCATTGTCAAAACTCGACGTGCTGACAACTGGCGCCGCCCTCTTTTCACCGACACGGTGTTCCACCCCCTTTTTTCTCCCTTCAAGGTGGGGGGCAGCTGTTTGTGGTTATCTTGTCGTGCCTTCTCGTCACCCACCCACATAATTTTTGTGATTACGCGCCTGTCTCCTAACCTCTGTTTACGTTTTCGTCCAGGCGCGCGCTCTCTCTCTCTCTCCGTCGCTCTCTCTCCCCTGTCAAGCAAACAGCATCACTATGACCTCTGCTGCGTCCTCGGCGCTCATGCTCAAGAAGGAGCTCAAAGGTAATGATACTAAAAGCGCCGAGAGGTGATGGTGCGTAAGACCTAATCTTGCCGTGTTTGTAGAGCTGCACAAGAGCCCGGTGGAGGGCTTCTCAGCAGGGCTAGTGGACGACAACGATCTGTACGAGTGGGAGATTCTGATCATGGGCCCCACCGACACCATGTAGTATGTGCTCTGCCTCTCTCTCTCTCTCTCTCTCTCTCTGTTCCTTTGCAGTTTCAACTCAATGCCACTTCATTGCGTCCAGTGAGGGCGGCTTTTTTAAGGCTCGGCTAAGCTTCCCAAAGGACTACCCGCAGATGCCTCCAAAGCTCAAGTTTACCTCGGAGATGTACCATCCGAATGGTAATCCACACTGTGCGCTGCGTGAGACTAAATTTTGCACTCACCGGTGGCACAGTGTATCCCGACGGCGGCGTGTGCATCTCCATCCTTCACGAGCCTGGAGAAGACAAGTACGGCTACGAAGATGCTGCCGAGCGATGGATGCCAGTGCACTCTACGCGGGTATGGGTGCGGAGGAAGCAGAAAGGTTTTAAACTTTTTTGTGTGTGTGTGTGCGTGTTGTTTAGACAATCCTCCTGTCTGTGATCGCAATGCTGTCGTCACCAAACGACGAGTCGCCTGCAAATATCGAAGCTGCCAAACTGTGGCGCGAAGACCGTGCCGCTTTCCGGAAAAAGGTTCAGCGCATTGTTCGTAAAAGCCAGGAGGAATAAAAATATTTTTTCTTCTGTACATAGCTGTCTTTTTTTTTTTGTCTTCGTTTCCTCTTTTTTTTTCTTTCTGACACTTCACCCAGATCTGCTTTGTGTTGGGTTCTCTTTCAATTGTAAAATGTACAGCTTTTTTCTGGTGACTTGGAACAAAATAACTATTTCTTCTTCTTGGATTCTTTCGTCACAGCTCCGCTGGCTTGGCCTTTATCGTCTTCGTCGTCACCCTCGTCTTCGTCTTTCTTCGGTGGAGGTACCGGCACTTGAGCCAGGTTGAAAAGGAACCTAGAAGCAGTCATTTTACACAATGTGCAAAAAACAATAGAGAACACAAACCATTGTGTGCTCGCGGTTAAACCGATGGCTGCAGTAAGAAGGACAAAGACGTGGATGTTCCACTCCTACGGTAATTCTTTAGCCTTTTCTGTTTTATCGAGCCAGCTACCCAAAGAAAACCGAGCGCAACTAGGGAGCAGATGAGGAGAAAAAACGAGACGTTCATGATGATGATTACGTTCTTGTTCACGCCTAGTGACCAGCAGAGTGAGCTATCGGTGGACGCAAAACAATCCTCCAGATTACCAGCATTGAAGATGGAATAAACAACGTCCTCGGCCATGGAGCCACCACTTGCATTTTCGGTCATTGGGACCGACACTTCCCTTTCGGCGGCCATTTTTAAGAAAAATCGCAATCGATGTTGGCTGCAGTCGTATGTTTGTGTGCATTTGTTGTGCCATTGACCGCCTCCCCGCACACACGCACAACAACAACAACAATAGAGGCGCTGCCCGCCTGCGATGATTAGCAAGCGAATGCTGTCCGTGAATGCCACGTCGGCGTCGGCGTCGGCGTCTGTGGCCGTCGGCAACAAGCCGATGTACCAACACCAGAGCAAGCTGCCCAAGCTGCCCGTTCAAGATCTCCACAAGGGTCTTGAGATGTACCTCAAGTCGATCCAGCCCCTCGTTACAGTGGAAGAGTTCAAGCAGACGCAGGCGTACGTGCAAGATTTTGCCAAGCCCGGTGGCCTCGGCGAGACGCTCCACCAGCGACTGTTGGAGAAGGCCAAGGTTGAGCCGCGCAGCTGGCTGATCAATTGGTGGAACGACTGGGCGTACATGAGCTACCGGTACGAAATAGGATTGTTTTGCTTTTGTGTGACGCTCCCTGCCGCAGTGACCCGATCGTCCTCAACGTGAGTTACTTTCTGCAGTTTGTCGACGACCAGTACGCCAAGCAGGGCCAGACTGCCCGTGCTGCCGCCATCATCCAGGCTGCCCTCAAGTTCCGCAACCTTGTGAACAAGTAAGACCCTGCACACAAATGTGCGATCCTAAACTGTATAAATACGTAAATAAATAATTTTAAAAAAAAAGGGAACAACTCCAACCAGACATGGCAAAGGACAGCCCTCTCGACATGGAGCAATTCAAGTTTATGTTTAACGCGAGCCGTCGTGCCCATCCTGGTGCAGACATTGTAAGCTCTTCTTTTCCTTTTTTTTTTGGCAGTTCAGAGTAATCCCGTTGGCACAAGACCAAGTTCTACCCCGCCGACAAGAACCAGCACATCGTCGTTTTGCGCAAGAACAAGATCTACTCGCTCCCCGTTTACCCGCCCAACTCGGATGTGCCCTACACAACTTCTCAAATCAAGCAGTACGTTTTTCAAGCTACCCTCTCTCTTTTAAAAGGAAAAAAAATTTTAGTCAGTTGGACAAGATTGTTCAACTTGCCGGAGCCAAGCCGCACTTCCCTGCGCTCGGCCTCATGACGACAGAGCAGCGTGACGAGTCGGCCAAGATCCTGCAGCAGGTGCTGGATGCGCACCCGAGCAACATCAAAGCGCTTGAGGCGATCGAGTCGTCGATCTTTGCGGTTTGCCTGGACGACACTAGCCCTGTCTCGAGGAACGATGCTGGTCGTGCGATCTGGCACGGCGACGGCCGTAACCGTTTCTTTGACAAGCACGTCCAATTCATCGTCTTTGAGAATGGCAAGGCTGGTCTGAACGGCGAGGTACTGAATTCCTGAAATGAGAAAATCGGATAACCCTTTCCCTTTTCTCTTCCCTTTGGTATCAGCACTCGCTGATGGACGGTACCCCGACCAACCGCTGTGCAGAGTTTGTTGCAGAGAGCCTTCTCAAAGGCACTGTGGATCACGGCAGCACGGCTGCTGCTACGTCGGAACTCCCTGCACCGACCGAGGTGGACTTCAAGCTTAATGGCAGCATTGAAAAGGCTCTCGACAAGGCTGCCGCCCGATTTGATGCCGATGTTGCGCGTCACGATCACCACGTCCTCAGTACGGCTTGGACTCGTTTCAAAAAATAGCGTGTCCTTCTAAAATAAAATAAATAAATAAAAAGAATACGATGCCTGTGGCAAAGCTCGTATCAAGAAATTCAAACTCAGCCCCGACGCCTTTGTCCAGGTACGCTCGTAGTTTTGCCTAAAATATAAAAATATGTGGTTTTTTTATTTCTTTTTATTTTTTTTTGTATAGATGGCTCTCCAGCTTGGCTACTACCGATACAAAGGACGCTTCCGCGCGACGTACGAGTCGGCACAGGTGCGCAAGTTTGTGGCAGGCCGCACCGAGGTTGTTCGCTCGTGCTCATCCGAGTCTGCTGCGTGGGTGCTGTCGATGCAGGATCCCCAGGCGTCGCCTCAAGAGAAAATCGAAAAGCTGCGCAAGGCCGTGACCAGCCACGTAGCCTACATGAACCAGGCCGTTGAAGGGCTTGGCTGTGACCGTCTCATCCTGGGCCTCAAGCTCATCCGTCAGCCCAACGAGAATCACCCCTTCTTTGACGACAAGAGCCTCTCCGAATCCTCACACTGGTACCTCTCCACATCCCAGATCTCGAGCGAGTTCTACGACGGCTATGGTTGGGGCCAGGTCTGCCCCGACGGCTTTGGCTTAGCTTACATGGTGCGCATTTATTTATTTTTTTTTTTTTTTTTACAGTTATTTCTAAAACTCGTCGTGACAGATCAACGAAAAGGCTATCCACGTCAATATTGCTAACCTCAAGTCGTGGGCGTCGGCCAAGGTAAGCAGGAGGATATCCTGTCCCTTTGAATATTGGCAGATGGAAAATTTATTTATCTATCCATTTCATTAGGATATGGCCTCGTCGATCGAATGCGCCCTCAACGACATGTGCACACTGATGGAGTCCAACGCTGTTTCTGCCAAGCTGTAGTTTGCTGATCAAAAAGAGCGCAGTAAAATTGTGTTTTCGGAAAAATAAAGGTCACCCCAACAACGTTATACACACAGAGCCACACTAAAAAAAGAGGAGGGCATAGTTGCTTGCTTGCTTTTTGGGTCGGTTCCCTTTTTTTTCTTCTTTTAACGGAGACGACGGGCCTCACGCTCAGTCTCCATAAGGGTCAGGATGTCGCCCTCACGGACGGGGCCGACGACGTTGCGGACGATCGAGCGGTGGGTCTCGTCGAGGAACTCAACGCGGACCTGGGTGCATTGACCACGCGAGCCAGTGCGGCCGAGAACCTTCTTGACTTCAGCAAGCTATTGGGGAAAAAGAGTGAGCACAGCCTTTCTTTTCTCTCCCAATTCCGCTTTGATGTCCACTTTCAAGAAACTGAAATAGTCCAGGCCCCAAGTCCAGCAACAGCAGCGACGCACACGCGAACCGTACCGCCCGGGCGTGTACTGCACGCCCGTTCTTTTCTCTTTCTTTTCTTTTTTTTTTTTCCTCCAATCCCTTTTCTGGTGGACACTTGTAATTGTAAAAAAAAAAAACCAGCACTTGGACCGCGCGCCTCCAAAATTCGTGCACGTTCTCGTATGCTCCCCCCTCCCCACCCTCGACCCTATTCCCATTGCAGCAATTGTCTTGTTCTCGTACCTTGACAGTCTTGTCCATTGTATAAGCGCGAGGGCAAATGAAAGAGACTCGGCCACGTGGTGCTTCGGAAAAAGCTGAATTATGGGATGTGATTCGGCCAGCCCAATGAAGTGCAACCATCTGCTAGGTTACAAGGCCCTAAAAAAAACTGCGGAGGATCAAGTGTGGTTGGAGAGTCGTTCAAAGACCAGGTCGACATCGCCATCGCAGTCCAATAGAGCGGCCTCGAGGATATTGGTCGAGACATGAGGAAGCCGCAGCTGAAGGGTGTTTAGGCGCCGTGATATTCCCGATCGTGTTAATCGAGGCGAGGTCAAGACAGGTTGCCTTACGTCTCGCCGTTTTGGTGTTTGCTGCTCTCGCGGTTGCTCTGGCACGATCGGCGGAACAAAGACCTCTTCGAGAGTCGCCAAGGGCTCTTGGATACCGTCTATTTCGACCTGTTGCTCGGGGTGCAGCCTAGGCTGATGACCGTCGCCGTGTTGCTGATGGCGCAAGTCATCGGCATGTGTTTCTGGGAACGCTGCGGAAAGTAGGGTAGCGAGCTGTGCTGCCGTAAAGCCGTGATGCCCGTGATTTGGAGACCACCGACACGTAGGGCAGCTCGCGTGCTGAAGGAGCCACGCCCTCAGGCACGCTCTGCAAGAAGAATAAAAAAAAATAAAAAATAAACATAAAAAATAGTCACGAATGGTCCACGTACAGGTGGAATAGATGCCCACAAGGTAACCGTTTGGCTTCAACCATTGCCTCGCGGCAGATAGCACAGTTGTCCTCGAAATGAGCCAAGTCCTCTGGAGAAGCGTCGGCGTATCTATGTGTATTTCATTTTGGTTGACCAGACTATCCAATAAAAAAACTTTTTTTATTTATTTTTTACGTTGAATCGAGCGACTTCATGGTGGAGTAAAACTCGTAGTACTGGATGAGCTTGGCAAAAAGGCTTGTAACACAGTATCGCACGTAAAGAAGAAGGATAATATCGACACTCGAAAAGATGATTCCGTTGAGGTACTGGTTTGTTTGTTTGTTTTTTTAAACGGATTGAAAACGGAAAAAACGTACGATAATGATGCCAAAGTGCATCAGTTCGAGTCCGAGAACGCTTATTTCCGAGGCAATGTCCAACTGAGAGAGGATGTGATCGCGTGATTCGTATCGGAGACCTTGCTCGTCTGCTTGCAGAGACTTGAGATGCATCGAGAATCGGTAGAGAATTTGGACACTCTCGATAAAGCTGACCAAGTTCTATCCAGAAAAGAAAAAAAAGAAAAAAAGAAAAAAAGAAAAAACTCGTTAAAAAACCACATAAGAAAAAAAAAAAAAAGGGTACCTCGTGCAAGACGAGAGCAACGGCAAAGAGACCCGCAGGGTAGCAAATCGACACAGCCAAGCCAGCCAGGGCGACGTTGGTGGCCACGAGCAACGCGAGCAAGATGTAAAAGCGGACAAAGGTCGTCCGCGTGTTTGCGGACGAGAAGGTCATAAACTCGACGCGGTCGCGCACGGTCGATGCAATCAAGCGAAGAAAGCCCATGACCATGAACCAGCTCGTCCACAAGAAGATCTCCTCAAGACGAGGCTTGATAATTGCGCCCACAAACACGACCTTGAACAGTCCATGCTTTATAATCCTTTCCGCCATCATCTGCGCGACAAAGCGTCTAAAACAAAACAAAAGACAGCACTCGCATTTTACCTGGGTTTCTACTGGTCGCAGCGAGCGGAACACCAATCGCACAATAACCAGTCCCAGCAGGATCAAAGAGCACAGGACGACGTTTAACAGCGACTGCATTTCGTTTCAATTGAGTCACGACTCCAGTCAGGCATGCAACATACCATGACAGCCAAACGGTTATCCTGGACCGTCTCGAGGAAGACTTGTGACCAGCGTACTATTACTTGCTGCACCGCCGGCTCGTCCTCACTAGTGGCCTCAGCTGATTGGCTCATCATGGCTTGCACAAGCCCGGTCGGCGAGAGCGACGAGAGGCTCTCCATGCAGCCCTCCCACGTAGCCAGGACAAACACGACCGACGCAGACACGTAGGCTGCGAGCGGCACGACCGGGGGCGCGCTCTGTCTTAGCAGCTGATTTGCGGGCTGACGAGACGTCATGATGGTCGTTTCGGAAAGTCGCGCACAAACAGGCCACGTGGGCCGAGCTGGCAAAAAAAAATTTTCAACTCAGCCATGTCAGAGGAGCTGAGGGAGGCCCACCGCAAGGAGGCTAGGGCTCTGCAGAACGAGATTACGCGCCTGAAAAAGTATAAGCATGTGGTTACTCCCACCCGACTGAGGTTCAATAATGCAGGACGGTCACCAAAGGCGACAAGAAAAAGCTCAAGACGGTGCAGACCGAGATTGAGGCACTGGAGGCTTCCATGCTCCAGAAGCACAAGGACGAGCTGGCTGCGTTTGAAGCAGCAGCAGTAGCTGCTGCTGCTGCTGCTGGTGCGACTGTCGCCACAGAGGCTGCAGAGTCGGACGACGCCGTCGTAGAAACCGACGAGTCTGAGTCGACGGGCGCTGTGTTTGCTTTGAAGAAGCAGACCAAGGCGCAGAAGCGTCGCGTACGTTGCCATTGTCGTAGCCACAGGCACATCTTTTAAATTAAAAGCAAAAAAAAACCATTTTATCAGGAGAGGAAAGAGCAGGACATGCTCCAGCTGCGAGAGGAGGCAGCGTTGGAAGCACAATCGATGCCAGACCTTGGACGCGACGAGACTGAGAAGCTCGCTGCAATTCTGGAAGCTCTAAACCTGCGCATCTTTGATGTTCCCTCGAATGGCGACTGGTATTTCGTAGAGCATGGAATAAGGAGTTTACGGTGCTTGGTTTTTCAATAGTTTGTTTTCTGCCGTTGCCGACCAGTACAACTTTCATGCCCCGGCTGCCAAGACCGATGCTGTAACATCCCTGTTTTCCCAGGAAACTGCGCGACTTCTTACGTGAGAAAAAAAATAAAATAGGCAACCCTGCGTAAGGCAGCCGCAAACTGGATTATGTCCCACCCAGACGACTTTCTGCCGTTTTTGACAAACGAGAGCGGCGACATGATGACCGAGGACGAGCTCCAAAAGTACTGCGACACCATGGAGAAGACGGCTGCCTGGGGTGGGCAGCACGAGATCAGGGCTCTATCGAGCTACCTCGAGCTCCCCATCAACGTTTTCCTGGCCAACTCGGCACCGCTGCGCACTGGAGAAGAGTTTGCCCAGAACGGCGCGCCTCTCGTACTCTCCTACCATCTGCATTTGTACGCCCTCGGCGCGCATTACAACTCCCTGCGTCCCGCTTCGTCGTTTGTCGATGACGGTGAATCAGATGAGGACGGCGACGCCAAAGCAGGAGAAAGTGTAGATGCTCAGGAAAGGGCCGCGGTGGCTCTCGATAATGCAGAGGCTGTGTAAAAACAAAGTTAGGAGACGGATATTTTTTTTTATTTTTAAAAAAAAAGCCTGAAGAAAAAATGTCTGGCGTCGGCAAACATGTGGACGATGTTGAAGAGGAGGAGGAGGAGGACGACGACGAGGACTACGCACCCGAAGAAGACGTGGAAGAGGAGGAAGAAGACGGTGGCAGCGGCGATGACGGCAACGTGAGCGACGGCGGTGAATCCTCAGCCAAGAAACGCAAGGCAAACAGTGAAGAAGCGAGCAATAGCAAACAAGCGTACGTGTGCGCTTTTGCTTTGTTTCTCTGAACCTCGCTGCAGCAAAATGGATGATGCGAACGAGGCAAGTACAGCGATGACGACAGAGACTGCAGAGGAACGAAAGGCAAGGATGGACAAGCTTTGGGAAGAAATGAATGCTGCGAGTCCTGTCGCCACCAGAAAGCCAGCGGCAGCAGCATCGACAACCCCAGACCCGCATGTGATGCCGCCCAAGTTGACGGTGGCTTCAGCTCCCAAGGAAGAGGTGAAGGTCTACAAGTTTGCGGGACAGGACGTGCTGTACGGTGGAAGCACATGACGACGAGGCTAGTTTAACCGCTCCATGCAGTGTTCCAGTATCATCGTCATCGTCGGTCGCGTCTGCATCCCTGTCAAAGACATTGACCTCGACATCGAAGGCGGTGGTCGCGCCTGGAGCAAAGAAAGGTCTCGACAGTCTATTGAACAAGTTTGGTGGTGGCAAGACAGACAAGCTGAGTGTCCTGGACAAGTCCAAGCTCGATTGGAATGCGTTTGTGAAGAAGGAAGACATTGCCGACGAACTCAAGCAACACAACAAGGACGGGTAAAATAAATATGTTGATCGATTTATTATTTTGTTTTAATTGACAATAACGACTCCTACAGCTACTTGGATAAGAAGGACTTTTTGGCAAGGGCGGAGCAACGGCAATATGAACTCGAGCGCGATCGTCGCCTCTCCGGCATGAAGTAAACTGTGCCTGCTATTTTTTCTTTTTCGTTCTTGGCTAGTCGTTCATTCATGATTTCCCCCCGGGTTTTATAAAACAACAATATGAGTCAAACAATCAGGCACTTGCGCCGACGATTTCAGACTTGATTTCTTCAACGGCGGCTTTCTGCTCAGCATTGTCCTTGGGTGCAATCATGATGCAGCTCGTTGGACGCTTGGTAGCACCCGCAAGGCCAAGGTCCTCCTTGGAGGGCACGTACAGGTAGGACACGTCGGCATCCTCGCACAGGACCGGGATGTGTGTGATGACATCGATAGGGGAGATGTCGCCGGCAATAACAACGAGTCTTAATAAGAAGTGACGATATTTAGCAACATAGCAAAAATGAGTACAAGACACGGTACCCTTTCTCGCCCTTGCGCACTGCCTTCACAACCTCCTTCACACCACGCTTGAGGTGCTTTGACTTTGCCGCTGCAGCAATTTTAAGCACTTGAAAAAACCAATATGGCGCGGCAATACCCTTCTTCACAGCCTTGAGCACCTTCTTGGTGAGCTTGCGCGAGGCCAGGGGGGACGCAATAGCGCTCACGTTCTTGATCTTGTCGGCATAGATCTGTGCAGCGCTCTTTCCGTCCTGGGTAGGTTTTATGTTTTGAGGCACTGCTTCAAAGAACAGGTGTGACTTTTCGGATACCGCTGAGGGCGCGTCAGCGTCGGCTTCGACTTCTGCAACCACGGCGGGTGCCTCCACCTGCTCCTCCTCCACAACTTCGGCGGCTTTCCTCTTGCCCATTTACGCTAGTCGGCAGTGCCAGAAGAAGTGAAAGTAAGAGCACACCATGTGGCCGACCTGGGGTGCACAGTACTTTTTTTGCCACACCATGGCCCCTCTGCCGCCACGTGGTCGCAAGAACTCGGCGGCGTCCGGTGCAACGCGCAAGCGCAAGGTTAAGAAGGACATGGTCGTGACCTTTGACGAGAATGCACGCGTGTATCATGTGGCTATTGTTCGGTTTGGGTGACTGATTTTTTTTTTCGATAGGGACTTTCTGACTGGATTCCACAAACGCAAGGAGGAGCGACGTGAGAAGGCACGGCTGGAGCTCGAAGTTGAGAAGAAGGAGCAACGGCGGCAGGACCGCGCTGCGGTGCGGAAGGAACGCAAGCTGCAGATGGAGCAATTGGAGCGGAATGCGCGCGAGGCCGGCGTCCTCGTCGGTATGGCTAGTACATCGTTTGCGCACAGATTGACATTGCACTCGAAAGGTTCACTGGACAACGTCCTCCAGGACAGCGACAATGACGATGACGATGAGGAGGACGACGCTGAGGACAGCAAAGAGCGGAAGGTGACATACGACTTGGGCGACCAGGTGACGTCGGTCACGACTGTGACTATGATGGATGACGACGTAACTGCAGCAGAAGAGCAAGAAGCGGAGAGGAAAAAGAAGGCCTGGTCGGAAAGCGATGACGCGAGCAGTACCGCACCCTCGAAGCCCATGAAATATAAAAAGTCTGCGCTGCCGGCCAAGAAGAAATTCAATCGGGGAGCAGGGAAAAAGTTTGGAGGAGGACGAGGCGGCGGCAAGGCCAGCAAGGGCAGCAAGCGTGGAGGAGCTGGAGGAGGCCGCGGAGGGCGAGGCGGTCGTGGTGGCAGTCGCGGTGGCAGTCGTGGTGGCAGTCGCGGAGGTCGGGGTCGCTGAAGGCTGAAAGTTTTGTACAGAGAAAATTTAAAAAAGTACAGCCACAGTTACATGTCGTAATAATTATTTCAAAAAGCACACTAAAACATAAGACCCCCGAGATCGGAGGAGGGCTCGTGTTGGCGGGGAGCGTCGACGTCAAACGCAAAGATCTCGCCGGAAAGATAGAGAATGAAAATTCGCACCCCGACGATTGCACTTGAATTGGCGCATCGCTGGACCGAAGCATCAAGTCCGCTCAGGATCGAATGTGGGCATCGGTTTGGCAGCAGCGAGACTTGCTCTGGCCACGGCTGCAGTCGGTATCGGAATAGGCCAGGACTGTCTTCCGTCCTGCGCACAAGTAGAGCTTTGCTTATTAACCACCGGCATTCTTTTAGTATTACCGAAGCAACTCGAGAAGTACGATGTAGGACATGCCCTGAGAGCCGATGACGAGCAAGGACAGCTCAGGGATGTACACGTGCAGACACAGACGATGTCTCGCTTCGGCCAACAGACCACCGCGGTGGACAAAGTCGGAAAATTTGTAGACCGTCTGAATTACTTGATCAGTAAGTAATAGCGTGCAAGGAGAACAAACAAACCATGACGGTCAATGTATTGCAATCCATCAAAATGATCAGGTGATTGGTCATGAATAGGAGGAGGGATTCGGCGGCAAGATCGCCCGTCGCACCACGCCTTGCCTGTTCCAATACCTCTTGCTCAAGGCTGGCGTTGTCCCTCTGGTTTCCCCAAAGCATGCGGAGCAGGTGCTGGCCATGTTGGCGGATCTGCTGCAGATGACTAGAGTCTTGCTGCGGCTGGTTTCCCGTTTCCATGCCCTCATCGTCGTCCGGATCGCCCCATTCATCGTCGTCGTCGTCGTTCTCCTCCTCCACCTCGTCCTCCTCGTCCGCGCCGTCGTCTTCAGAGTTCATGTCGTCGTTTCGCTCCTCGTTGTCGACATGCATCGCCGAGTCGTCAGCCTCGTACGCTGGGCGGGGGAAAGCACCTTCCACCACGGAACTCTGATTGAATTGAGATAGCGGCACCAAAATCTTGTTGTTTGCGGCAAGCGTGTCCGCCGAGACCAGACGGGCCGAGTTTGATGGGAGGAACCGAACAGCCCAGCCCCATGACTTTGTGATGGTGCGGCTTTTCACTTTACTCGTCCTGAGATCCCAGAGGCGACACGACGAGTCGATGCTAGCGGAAACGACAAAGTTCCCGCAGGACGAGATGTCTTTCATCCCCGCACACACACACACACACACACACACAAAGGAGAAAAGAAATGAGTACAGGACATGAATTCATGATCGTGTACCTATGCACGGAATGTTGTGGCCGTGACCGATCAGTTCCCAGCTCCTGTTTTGCTGTGGCTGCTCGTCTTGCTTGTTGTTGTCATTGTCATCGTCCGCCGTGGGTTGCTCCTGTCCAAGATCAATCACTCTAATCTTGTGGCTGTTGGAACTGACGGCGATGCGTCGTTTTGGCCCGTTGAGTGCGATGCCCCAAGTGGACACATGATTGCTTAGAAGAGGGGGTGGTGGGGTCAAGAAAATATCAGAACACTGTTGAGACGATGTTGTTACTCTATCACAATTGGCGGCCTCGACAGGTTTTGCGTAAAGTAGACGACGACCACACCTCCCTCGTCGACAGAGACAACAACCTCCTCGGATCCGACAATACCGACGCTGATGGCAGTGATATTATGCTGGCACGGCGTTTAGAAGCATCTGTAAAAGCTGCCCATGGGGTCATACCGTGCGGTGCCCGTGCAAAATCATACTGGGCTCGCTGTCAATCCCTCCAGGCGCCACTTCAAACATCAACAATGCCTTGCCGCGAGCAACAAACATCCTGTCGCCATTTGCCGTCACCGCCAAAACATTCATCGCCCCTGCGTATTTGATTAAACCAAAGGTTAGATACGATCAGGCACCGGCAGCGCGTGCGGGCGCCATCACATTACACGTAAAGATGTCGTCGTGAGACGAAAGCTGTTGCTGCCAGGAGAACAGAGGCTCCACTGTCATTGTAGGGGGGATACTTGGTAAAATGGCCCGGATTTTTAGACCAGACCATCAGTCTTGCGCCTTGCTTGAGAATGGCGACCGCCGCAGACAAGAAGCTTGAAGAAAAGCACCTGGTAACTCTATATCGGTCCCATTGCAAAAAGGGAGTCTCACAGTCTGTCGCTTTCTTTATCTTTTCGTCGGACATCCCCTTCCGCACGTGCGAACATAGAAAACCTTGCACGACCTGATCAAGCTCCCTCACAACAAAAAGTGTGCTGGTAAGGCTGTGATCACCTTGCTGTATAAGATCTAACGTGCTGCGTTAATAGACTGTTCCGGCAGGGTGAGTCTATCGTTCAGAGACATGGGTTCAACCTTTTTTTTTCTTTTTTTTCCTGATTGAATAGGCTCCAAACAATGCTGTCTTCCCCTTCTGCTCGTTTGTGTGCACGCCGTGCTCTGGCCTCCAGTATTAAGCTGTCTTGTGTGTGTGTGTGTGTGTTCTCTCTCTGACTTCTTGGGTAATTTTTTAAGCCGCGAGTTCAACCACAAAGTCAAAGGAATCAGCATGTCCAAGTTTACTCCAGAGGAGGTCAAGAGCCTCGAGGAAGGAGGCAACGAGGTGTGCTAATGCCGACAGTGTGAACAAGCTAACGGTTCTCTTCTTCTTCTTCTTCTTCTTTTCCTTCTTCGTCTTCTTCTACAGAAATGCAACCAAAAGTGGCTAGCTCGTTGGACACCTCGTGACACGCCGGAGCCATCGCAGAACGATACCAAGGCTGTGCGAGAGTTCCTCAAGAAGAAGTACGTTGAGAAGCGCTGGCTCGAGCAAGTTGTACGTGAAATCTCAAAAAAGCAAAAGAGCCTAATTTTCGCTGTCTTGCAAAGCCGGACCAGCGATACTCGTACGGTGCCAACCCGACCTCACCGATCGCACCCGCTGCCTCCGCTGCACCCGCTGCCTCCCAAGGACGTGCGGCGGCCGCCGCCGCTGCCGTCGTAGCGGCGCCCGCTAAGCCGCAGCAGTCGTTTGATGCTGGTTTCGATGCCTTCAACACCAACAGCGGCTTTGCTGCCTTTGGCGCGCCTGCAACCGTCGCTCCTGCTGGCTTTGCTACCTTTGGTGAGCCTGCGTCCACGGCCCCCTCCGGATTTGCTGCATTTGGCACAACGACGACGACAACGACAACGACGACGATGACCACCGGCTTTGGAGCGTCCTTTGACGCGTTTGGAACATCGTCAAACACTCCCACGCCCTCAACAATTGATGCGTTTGGCTCGTCGTCGTCTCCTTTTGCTGCTCCGCCGTCCAAGCCTGTGGTGTCGGCCGCAGCATCGCTTCTAGACGATTTCGCGAGCATCTCCACAGCTCCGTCGACATTCACGGCAGCAGCGCCCAACCCGTTCTCGGCGCCTGCTACAGCGTCCAATCCTTTCTCGGCGGCACCAGCTATTGCACCCGCTGCAGCTGCAAACCCTTTCTCGGCATTCGACGGCAGTTCGTTTGCTTCTGCGCCCGCCGCCACAACTACATTCGGCACCGCCGCACCGTCGTCGTCGGCTGCGTCACCGTTCGGTGCAGGCCTGCTGCAACCCACAAGCCCCTTGACCGAGACGACCAAGGCAGCCGCCCCTGCACCCACTGCGGCCGCAAGTGACCCGTACGCCGCGTTCCGCGACGTCAGCGCCAGCGAGCCTGCCTCTGCTTCGAGCGTAGGCAGCGTATTTGGTGGATCCACCCTGACAGAAACGTCCATCTTTGGCTCGTCCGGTCAGTCATCGTCTGTCTTTGGCTCGTCGCAGTCACCGTTCAGTGCTGCTCCTAGTCACAACGATTTTGGCTCGCCTGCTGGCTTTGGTGCTGCCTCCGCCGGTTTCGGTGCCTCTCCTCAACAACAAGCGCCACCGTTTGGTTCTGCTTTCGGTGCTCCTCAGCAACCGCCATCGTTTGGCGGCCCTCAGCAGCAGCAACCATTTGGCGGCCCTCAGCAGCAACAGCCGTTTGGCGGCCCTCAGCAGTTTGGCGGCCCTCAGCAGTTTGGCGGCCCTCAGCAGTTTGGCGGCCCTCAACAGCAGCAGCCTTTCGGAGCCCCGCAACAGCAGCAGCAGCCTTTCGGAGCCCCGCAACAGCAGCAGCAGCCTTTCGGAGCCCCTCAACAGCAGCAGCCTTTCGGAGCCCCGCAACAGCAGCAGCCTTTCGGAGCCCCGCAACAGGGTCCCTTCGGTGCACCGAATCCTTTCGGAGGAGCCGATCCAAATGCCACCTTCCAGCAGCAGCAGCATTACGGTGCGCCGCCTCAGAATGGCTTTGGTGCCGCGGATCCAAACGCTGCCTTCCATCAACACCAGCAGCAGCAGTTTGGTGGTTATCCGGGCCAGCAGCAGTTTGGCGGATACCCTCCCCAGCAGCAGTTTGGCGGATACCCTCCCCAGCAGCAGCACGCCTATCCTCCTCAACAGCAGCACGCCTATCCCCCTCAACAGCAGCAGGGCTACCCCCAGCAAAACCCCTTCTCACCGCAGCAGCAGCAGCAGGCGGCAGTGGCAGCCCCTGCAGAACCCGCAGCTGCTCCAATTCCGACAACGGCAACGGGAAAGCCAAATCCGTTTTTCCAGCCGCAAGCAGCTGCGTCCGCTGCCAGCAAGGGCAGTGATGCCTTTGGATTCCTTAACCCGCTCACACCTAGCGGATTTGGGGCCCCGGCCAAAGCATCTGTCCCTGCGGCGGCACCTCCAAGCAACAGCAACTCCCTCCTTGACTTTTAACTATAGGTTAAAGAGATTTTTTCGTAGTACTTTTTTTTTGTTTTTGTTGTTTTTAGCCGAAAAAGAGGTAAATAAGCGAGAGGGAGGGAAACATATAAGATGAAGATGTGGCATAGGGTTTTTTTTTAAAAAAACTACAAGGAAACAACTCTTTCTTGCTCTTCGTTGTAGCATTTTTAGTTGGACTTGCCAGCAGTTTCCTTCCCCTTCTTCTTGCCAGATCGGGGAGGGGTGACTGGCTTTCCGGGTGCACCACCTGCATACGAGTACTTTTGCTTCTTCTCGGCGGGCTTGAGGATCTATGAATAATGAATTGAAAAATTTTTATCAAACATTTTAGTGGAATTTTTTTATTATTATTACCTGGAACGAGCACATGAGAGTCTCATCCACGCTCATCATTGCACCAGCGTTGTCAAACTCTCCGCTAAATAAAATAAAAAGTGTGTGAGTACCAACCCAAATAAAACTATTTGGTACCAGTAGTTTGGCGCAGAGAAAAGGGTGACAAGCTGACGCTTGGCGAAAAACTCGTATCCATCCTCAACAACCTGATGGGCACGGCAGATGAGGTCCATGTCATGTTTTTGCAGGAACTTGGTGACAACGTCGGGACCAAAGGTGAACGAGACACCACGGTCGTTCTCACCCCAGCCAGTGATATCCTTGTCGGGGTCGCTCCAAAGGAGGTCGCAAAGAAGGCCGGTATCAGGCACATCTGTGGGGCGCATCACACGACGGATCTGCTCCATCGACTGGAGGTCGGGAGAAAGACCGCCATGCATACCTTTTGGGAAGGAAAAAAAAAAAGTATTGATGATTTTTATTACCGGTTTTAAAAAAAAACAATACCAAAGATCTTCTCATCGATGATGGCAGCAATGGGGAGGCAGTTGAAGCAGTCGGTGAACGTCTTCCAAAGCTTGATGTTGTATCGGCGCTTGCCTACATTGAAGGTCAATTAAATAAAAAATAGAAAAATTCCCACTGCATACACTCGTCGTAGAAACCGTAAATACGGTTGATGGAGGCGCACTCGTGGTTGCCGCGGAGGATGAAAAAGTTCTCGGGATACTTGATCTTGTAGGCTTAGTTTGAAAAACAGCAGTGTTTAGATTGGACTGGATGCAAGTTAGTTCAAACACACCAAGGAGGAGGCAGATGGTCTCCATGCTCTGCTTGCCACGATCGACATAGTCGCCGAGGAACAGGTAGTTTGATTCAGGCGGGAAGCCACCGTACTCAAACAACCGCAGCAGGTCGTAGTACTGGCCGTGAATGTCACCACAAATCTTGATGGGGGCCTCGAGCTCAAGGAGGATGGGCTGCGAGATGAAAATCTCGCGCGCCTTGGTGCAGAGATACTTGATCTCGTTCTCAGATAGTTGAACCTGCTTTCCAGGACGGCTGCCACGGACTATTATCAGAGACGGCGGGTGTTCTGTTCAGTGGCCGGGAGAGGAAAACAAAAATAACGATACCTTCGAGGAGACGGTTGATCATGTCGTCGAGGTTGGGTTCGGGCTCAGAGCCGGCGGGTGCGCTCGTTGTTGACATTTTCTCTCTTACTCGCCCGCTTGTACAAGGCCTTTCCACCTAGGTCGGAGAGGCGAAAAAAAAAGAGAAGAGGGAATTAGGCTCAATGTTTTGATCCCCCCCACCACGTTGGCGTTCATAGAAACCAAAAAGTTTGGACACACAGCCACACCACAAGACAAACGAATAGAGACGACAACGTTTGTCCGCTTTTGCGGCGAGGACTCCACAGTTAATTTCCTCCCACCACCCACAGCAAGGGGTGGGGGGTGCTAAAGAAGGTTGGGGTCGGTACAATCACGCGCCCCTTACAAAAACACAACCAACCGACCACAAGAACAAAATTAGCACTGTAAATGATTTATCGCCCCCACCTCTCAGAGCCTACAATGCTCCCACTTGCGTGGTTGAGCAGGTGCAAGCACACGTGCTGAAAGAAAACAAACGCGCGGCCTCGCGCCAGACACACACAAAAAAAAAACATAATAAAAATCACCATCCAATCTTCAATCCTCGTTCACTCTGAGACCCATCCGTCGGGCATCCGTGGGCCAATCCACTCCGCTCTTTCTTATCCACCCTAGAGCTCTGTATTGCAGTGGTTTCGTGAGAGTTTGCGCGCCGCAGTCGTCCCCGGCGGGTTAGCAAGCAGGATACATTGGACGGACCAATCAGACGGGGCTACGTCGAGTCGATTTGAAAAAACAATTCCTTTTTGCATTCATGCGTCGTCCTCTTTCTCTTGCTTTCTAGTCCAGCTCCTCGAACGATCCGGTGACTTTGAGAGCAATCGGGCCAGGGTTGTTGCTCTTGGCCCAAACCTGTGCCCAAGAGGGAAGGTCGTCGATGATGGCCTGTTGTTGCTGAGTGGTGGCATAGTAACTCGACCAAAGCTCCCATCGGACAGACTGGTCGGGCACAGAGGCGAACGAGAGAGTGATGTTGTAGGAGGGTGCACGTGCTCGACGGACGATTGCATAGCCGTTGGGTGCGTAGATGCTGCCCTCGCCGCCTTCCGCGTCTCCTTGGACAGGGATGGATGCCGGCAAGCTCCAGTTCACGAGATTGGCATCGAAAAACTTGAACACGGAAAGCGCGGCTCCAGGAGCGGTGATCGTCAGCACCACGTTCCATGTGTTGTCGATCGAGGAGCTCTCTTGAACGGTCAAGGTTGGGTCGGCCGGGAGCGTGGCCACTTCGATCGGCTCCTGAAGACACAGGCCCTTGGTGTACGTGTAGCCGTATGTCGGAGCTTCACACTCGCTCCATACCGCGCTGGGGTATGCTGTCATGGCGTCGGTCACCTTATTTAAAAAGTTTTAATTTCCGGCTTTAAAATTGATTCTTCTGGCATACGTCTGTCATGGCACCAGGGTTCGGAGCCGACAAGGAAATGGTTGTGTTGGACACGCCGAGCTCTGTTTGTCGAAAGACGACAACATCGACTCGTCGTGGGCGGACATCAGTATAGGGAGCGAGGAAGGCGCCGACGATAAACGCAACCACGCCGACGGCAAAGAAGAACGTCGTGAGCACGTACTGGTGGCGCATGCGCTGGATTAGCGGCAGCCATGGGAGGAGTACAAGGACGGCCAGGAGACCTTGGAAGATTCCCCAGAAAGCACCAAGAGTGAGTGCATCATTGGGTACGCCGAGGCGGCCGAGCTGAGGCGTGATTCCCAGAGTAAACCGCCAAGCGAAATCCATTGTCATACTGTTGGCCATAGAAAGTTATTAAACAAAAGAAAGAAAGAGAGAAAGAAAAATATTGTACAGTGTCGGCAGGATCGTCCAGAGAGCATAGAAGAGGCCAATCGCGAAAATGTCCTTCTTGATGTTTGCCTCGCGATTCTTGACTTCGGCGGGGACGATTCCTTCGATGATCTCGTAGCGTCGGTTCCTGTTGTTTCGCAATACAGGTAAGCCTATCGATATTGTGTTGTAGGAAACATACAGGTAGCCGTCCAGAGAGAGGCTCTCAATCGTAATCATGCGGTAGCGGTAGATGAGGTAGCCGATGCCCCAAAGACTCGCGACATTGTACGACAGCGTCCACATTAAGATCAGGTACGCCATGCCAAACTCGTTCAAGGTCAGGATCGCAAGAAGGAGGATGTGAAGAAAATTGACGCAGAGGACCATGGAGACCTCGAGCGGGATGACGGGCCCGTTGAAGTTGCGCTTATACAGCGGGGCCATAAAGCAGCGGACAAACGTCGTGAGGAGGCCCATCAGCATGGTCGAGAAGGGGATGGCAAACACACCAAGGCCAAGCACGGCAATGGGAAGCTGACTAAACCACACAAACGTATTCAAATCCTCGAGCAGCAGCCTAAAAACATAAACAGAGTTTTAGTCAGCAAGTAGTGAGCAGCAATCGACATACCCAACAAGACCAGGCATGACGAGTCCCAAAATAACAGTGAGGAGCAAAAACGTGAACGTGATTACAAGGAGCATGAGCGACTTGGTTGCCCGTTGGCCGAGAGTTGATTTGCTCTAACAATAATAATAATAATAATAATAATAAAAATCATCATGATCCGCAACAATTTTCAGTATAAACAAGTGGTACCTTCATGACGGCGTACAAAATGCCGCCAGCCAAAGTGGCCACGACGCTTGTGGCCGCCGATACTACAAGGAAAAAATAAAAATAAAATATAAAATATAAAATAAAAAATTGAAATGACACACCTCCAGCGAGAACAGTAGCGAGATGATAATCGTAGGCAACAACAGCACCGAGCAAAATGTCGAAAAAGGTAGCCGTGACTTTGTTTCTGGTGATGGGTTGAGGAGTTTGTACAAGCTGTTCAGAGTGGGCCACTCTGCAGTGCAGGTTTTATTTTACAATTATTACTTTTTTAATAAAAAAGCAAGTGTACCCAACAAGGTAGTCCAGGGTATTTTCACCCATGGCCTGCAGTGTGCCGCTCTGATAGTCATCAAGGCCGTCAAGTCGCGTATGATATGTCCAATCGTTGCGGTAAAGGTCAATGTCGATTCCCGCTACGTTGTCACTTGCAAACAACTCGTAGTTTGTTCTGCAATACAATTTTGTTGGTAAAAAGCGTACACACGGAATTCGCATACCCAGAGGGGAGGATTGCAAAAATGTCGGCAACAGCAGCGGACGCTTCGGCGTACTTGACCGATGACGCGTACACAGAGGCTAGCCACTCGGTCTGCGGACCAACTTGCGTGAGGAGCGCACGACCCCATCCACCATTCGAGTCTTTGTTTGTTTTCCCCCCCCGCCCCCATCTTGACATTAGCCAAAGAAATTTTGAATTGCTCCTCTGATTTACCGAGGTTGACGTAGGTGACGACGTCCTGGTACCAAGGGTGCTGGGTGAAAGCAGACGCACCGAGCAAGCCGGCCTCCTCACCATCGTCGAAAAGAAAAATGACAGAAACAGGCAACACCTCACCACTTGCTTTGAGGGCGAGCAAGTTTTGCAGGACTTCCAGGGCCACGGCCACGGCCGCACCATTGTCTGAGGCGCCTGGCGAGAAGGCCACGGAGTCGTAGTGGGCAGAGACCATGACTGCGATGTCGTCGTTCTCGCCGACCACTCTGCCTAGGACGTTTTGGACACTCTCGTACGAGTACGCGAACGAGGACTGTTTCGGAAGAAAAGAAAAAGAAAAAAAAAAGAAATTACAAGAAAGCAAGACAACCAAAGCTTTGTATGTACCCCAGTTTGCACGTAGGCGCCAGAGGTCTGGGTAAAGTCGACCTGGAGATCAGTTCCATAGGTCACCTTGAGAGTGTTGAGGATGTTGAGCAGGTAATGCGCGGTCGTGTTCCCCGAGGGCCGCATGGTCATGCGCCCGACAATGTTGTTGTTGCCATACTCGTCCTTGCCGTTCTTGGAATCCAAGGCTATTCCCACGAGTGTTTCCAGAGATGCAAGCGCACGGGCTTCGCTGAATGCGGTCGCGGGTGTAGAGTTGTCTGCCGGGCCTGGAAGGTTGAATCGCTGGTTGAGGTCGACAGACACATAGAGCACGCCGAGATAGAGCACGACGAGCGCGTATACAGCCAAGGCCCTCTTCAGCCAGACTTTCTCGGCAGGCGCGAACTGGAAGGAGCAGCATCGCACATCAGTCGCGCCATCCGCGTCATCCTCGTCGTCATCAAAATCGCCTTGCGCCGCGCTCGAGTCCGCGTGTGTTACCGAGTGCATGTCCAGCTCGTTGTAATAGATCTGGTACGCGGCTTTCTTCTTCTTTGTGGCTGGGTTGTCGCCATTGATCCCGTCGCCGTAAGTAAATGCATTGTTGCGCTCGCCGGGCGATCGGATGTCTGGGTCGTCTTCGTACGCGAGCAGCCCGCTGCTGCTGCCCGTGGACAGAAGGGGTGTTTTGTTGGACATCGACACTTTCGTAAAATGGCCTCCTCACGACGTCACGTGACGGTGCGCTTCGAAACGCTCGGTCATTCGTTTGCGCAGCTGCCGCCGTCGTGGGTGCACAAGCTGCTCGATCGATACCCCGTGCGTTTTCGTCTATGTCTTGTGCATGGTATTGCTTATTGTTATTTATTATTAATTAGAGTGCGCACGATGTCGTGTTGAGGCTCCAGTGGGCCGGCAACAGCTCCATGTACCTTGGATGGGCTGGCGGCAGCTCCAAGGCCGCCGCATCCGCAGAGATCAAAGATTCCTTCAAGGCACGAACAAGCAGCAGCGCTGAGGACGACAACACAGGCGAGGTCATTGAGATCGATGCGGTGTTTGCAAAGGCACAGGGACTGCGTGACTTTCAAAGGGTGGAGGTCGAGTTTGAGAGCAAGGGACCGATCGCACAAACGGCCAATGTCGAGCCACTGACACCAGACGACTGGGAGATTCTGGTATGCGAAAGAGATATCCCACGACTGACTTGCTTGCAGGAGCCCAACGCTGGCTACGTCGAGAGCCAGTTGATCAACCAGGTCCGCATCGTGTATCCCAATCAAGTCGTCCCTCTGTGGATCAATCACCAGACGCCCGTTATGCTTCGAGTTGGTATCATGCGCACATAGATGATAAATACTGACAAAGTTTTTAGTGGACACTCAACCGTCTGCCGCAAAATTTGCTCACCTCGCGCTTGACGCAGAGATCTACGTGGCACCAAAGCTGCGTCGTCTACAACAAGCCGTTGACACTAGCGCAGCCAGAGCGGTCGATGCGTCCTCCACCATGCCCGATCGAGTTCTCACGTTGCACTCACGCGTTCTCCCCCTCGAGTGGTCGAGTCCAAGCTCCACTGCGACCGCCTGGCACACCGTCTTTGTTCCACAGTCTTGGTTTGTCCACCACAAGCTGCTCCCGTCAACGCTGGCTATGCTGTCTCTTCCAAAGACCGCTGCTGTCAAATCGGCCGTGACAGAGCGTGAGTTGCTGCAGTCCCCACCGGAGAATTCCTTTCTGGCCAACATTGAGCCAGGACCTGATGCATCGTCCATCGTCCTGTCAGAGTCCTTGAGGAGCCAAATCGGTGTCGAACCGCTCGCCCTCGTCACCGTTCACTTGCTGCGAAGTGCGTCATCGTCATCGCCCCCCCTACCGCTCATCCAACTGGACAAGGAGTCGCACGTCCAGTCGTTCCTGGCTACTGTCAAGACCGCCACCCAGGCGTGCCCACTCGTTCCAGTAAACGTCAGCCAGTTTGTGCCTTCCACTCTTGCGGACGTGGGATCGAGCAACGTCCGGTTGTCGCGGGTGGCTGCACTCCCATGGGCAAGCTCCAAAGAAACAACGCCCTTGCGGTTTGTCATCGTTGACGGATCCACCGACTTTGCCAAGCTCGTCTCGGTCTCGGCTGAGCAGATGAGGCCTTCTTCTTCTACGCAACAGCAGCTCTCTCTCGAGGCCCAGCTCGCCAATGGTCTAGACTTTGTGTTTGGAGGCATCGATTTGCTCATCGACAAGTGCACCGCTCACCTGAAAACGTCGCTCTCGGCCAGTGCCCTTTGGCAGTAAGAAATCCTGTCATTGTCTTTCATTCACGTATTCCTTGTAGGTCTTTCCACGCCAAGGAACGTTCGCACATGTTGTTGACTGGAGGCCGTGGTTCGGGCAAGACGTCGCTGAGCCTGCACTTGGCAGCCAAACTACAGCGCGATCCGGACGTGAGGGTCTTTGTGATCAGAATCGCCGGAGGAGAGCTTGCAGAGCTTCGCACTGGTGCATTGCGCGCACGGCTGGATGAGATGCGGCACAGTGCAATCCTCAACGGCCCTACGTTGCTGCTCGTGGATGATTTGGACAAGGTATTTATTTTGTCACTTTTTTTTAAAAAAAAATGTTTTACTTCTTTTTTTTATTGCCAGCTCGTTCCGCAAGGGTCACAGGAAAACAAGGGAGCGCAACGGCAGTCGGACGAAAAGGCGCACTTGGTCTGTGGATGGCTCGAACAACTGGTAAAACTATTTTTGGAAGCAACTGTGCTGAGGTCGGATTGTGCAGAAATCAAGTCAGCTTCCCACCATTGTTCTTGCTACGGTCTCAAAAAAAGAGCAGGTTCACTCGCATTTGCTGCGCCAGCATGCATTTGGCGAAGTCGTAGGCATCCCCGCACTGGGCCACAAAGAGCGCCTTGCTGTTCTCAAACTTTTTGCGGACTCGGCATCTGTTGATTTTCCTCAGGTACGTACTGAATGAACCAATCAAAAAAATAATAATAATAATAATAATATTTTTTTTTTTAGCTCGCCATGGACACGGAAGGGTTCTCTGCATCTGATCTCAAGGGACTGGTGGGACGCGCAACCCACGCCGCAGTGTACCGCCGGATTTCCTCGTCAGCAACAACTAGTTCGGACCTGCTTCTACAAAGTGATTTTGAGGATGCTCGATGCAACTACACGCCGTCATCGCTACGCGGTGTCAAGTTGACCAAATCGACAGTAAGCTGGTCCGACATTGGTGGACTCAAGGAGACGAAGGCTGTGCTCTTGGAAACGCTCGAGTGGCCCACCAGGTACGCGCCTCTCTTTGCTCAATGCCCTCTGCGACTGCGCTCTGGTCTGCTCCTCTACGGCCCACCTGGTTGTGGCAAGACGTACCTGGCGTCTGCGGTTGCTCGCGAATGCGGCCTCAATTTTGTCAGCATCAAAGGTTTTTGCTTCAAAACCTTTTTGGTTTTTTTTTTTTTCTTGTGTTTAAAAAAAAAAATTTTTTTTTTCAGGACCGGAACTCCTCAACAAGTACATTGGCGCCTCCGAACAAGCGACGCGTGATCTGTTTGAACGTGCATCGGCTGCAAAACCATGCATCCTTTTTTTCGACGAGTTCGATGCGATCGCGCCCCGTCGCGGGCACGACTCAACGGGTGTAACGGATCGCGTGGTCAACCAGCTCTTGACTCAAATGGACGGTGCTGAGGGCCTGCAAGGGGTATACGTTCTCGCGGCGACGTCTCGGCCCGACCTAATCGACCCAGCCCTTCTGCGCCCGGGCCGCCTGGACAAGGCACTCTGTTGTCCAATGCCCGACCCGGCCGATCGTGCCGATATCCTGCTTGCCCAGTCCAAGCACATGCGCCTCTCTGCCGATGTCAACCTCGCCAAGATCGGTGAAGCGACCGAAGGGTTCTCTGGCGCCGACCTGCAAGCTCTCCTGTTCAACGCGTCTTTGGAGGCGATCCATGATGTCCTCGACCTCGATGTGCCATCCTCCTCCTCCTCCTCCTCCGGCGGGGCCAGAGCAGCATCTCTCGCGCACTCGGTGACCGTGTACCTCCCTGCCGCGAAGGAACGTGGATGGAAGCCGGCCCCTCCGCTGACCAGCGCCGATGCGAGTGTCCTTCACCAACGAATCGATCAGATGGTGCTCTCCTCAACCAGCAAGCATGAACCGACGTCCGCTTCCTCGTTGCCGAGCTCTGCTGCCTCGAGCGACTTGCGTCCTACAATCACAATGGACCATTTGACACACGCTCTCCAGGTATTCATTTTATCATTTCGTTGTTCTGTCGCCTTGACCCCACTTCATCTAGACGACAAGACCTTCCGTCTCCCGGGCAGAAAAGGTCAAGTACGACCAGATCCATCGCGATTTCACCCAGGGCAGAGCCACAGACAAAGACCAGGAAACTAAGCAGCCAAAGCAGAGGGCAACACTCGCCTGAACTTTTTAGAAAGACACGAGTTTTGACTTTAGAAAAAACGAACGACGTCATGACTACTGACGCGCCTTACTTTTCGCGAGAGGATCCCTCGCTGCTCTTTGAGCTCCTTGAGAAGCTTGGCCGCGGCTCTTACGGCACCGTCTACAAGGTATAGCTTTGTTGTTTGTGTGTGTTTGTCGTATGTCCTGACCCCTCGTCGAATCGCAAAACACATACAAACACACATACACGCACGCACACACACACGCACACACACACACACACACACTCGTAGGGCCGCAACATTACGACCAAGGAGCTCGTAGCGATCAAGATTCTCTCGCTGGACGAGAACGACCAGGACCTCAAGGACATACGACGCGAGATCGACATTCTCCGCAAGTTTGACCATCCAAATATTGTGCGCTACTATGGCTCGTACTACAAGGACGACTACCTCTGGGTACGTTTGCACAGAGTGTGCCGCGTGTGGTACTAAGTGTGCGACCACAGATCATCATGGAGTACTGCGGGGGAGGTGCGGTCAAAGACATTTGCGCGATTCTGGACAGGCCACTTCGCGAAGACCAGATCGCCTATGTTTGTCACGAGGCTCTCAAGGTACGTACAAGAGTTGTTCTGCCCTGTGTACCCAACCTAAACACGCATGATGTAAGGGACTCGAACACCTGCACGCGAGCGGGATCATCCATCGCGACGTCAAAGGCGGAAACATCCTGGTGAACGACGCTGGCGACATCAAGCTGGCAGACTTTGGCGTGTCGGGGCAGCTGGACGAGACGCTCTCGCGCCGTAACACCTTTGTGGGCACGCCATACTGGATGGCACCCGAGGTTATTGATAGTAAGAAGAAGTACGATGTCAAGGTACGAATGGGCCGCCCGGCTTTGTTGGTTGTCCTAATGAGGATCGGAAAAAACACAGGCAGATGTATGGTCGCTGGGTATCTCGGCGATCGAACTAGCTGAAATCCGGCCGCCCCAGTCCAACGTGCATCCCATGCGCGTGCTCTTTAAGATTCTTCGTGACCCACCCCCACAACTAAAGGATAAACAGGCCTGGTATTATGCATGTCTATTTTAAGAAACTTACGATGTACGCCAGGTCGCTCAAATTCCAAGAGTTTGTAGCAAAGTGTCTGGTCAAGGATGTACGCTCGCGCAGCACAGCACGTCAGCTGCTCTCGCACAAATTCTTCGAGGACATAAGGAATGGCAAGCAGGCCATGGTCGAAGTCATCGAAGAAGTGCATGCTGTTGTGAAAAAGCGAGGATACGGTCTATATGATGGCGATGACATTGACGTAAGCCTGCGCTTTGGATTTCGCGCTGAAAATAGCAACCCATTATTTCTTACAGATGGAGGATCGACACGAGCCAGAGCATGTCGAGGCTGCTCCGGCACGCGGCGCCTCTCCTGGACCAAGTCGAAAAAGTATATCAAATTTATAGGTTTTTTTTTTTTTTAACGGAACTTGCCTATTAGACATTGTTGCCGAAGAGATCAAGCCGCTGCCGTCGTACGCTGCCCCCCTCCTTTGTTTTTTGGTGATTTTTTATTTTATTTTTAGGCACGATCACACTATCCCGGCAAAAGGAAGCGCGGAAACACGCCGTGGTTCCGCCGACAAGTTGTTTGGCATGCAGGATGCCCTGTTGGCGATTTATCGCAAAGACTGCACCATCAGATTACCATTCCTCCGACTTTCCATGTTGAATCCCGATGCCATCCTGGCAGGCGGCGACCTGGTTTCTGATCTCAATGGCGCCCTATCAAGTCTTTGTGAGGAAGACTCGACGGTATGCCCTTTCTCTTCTTTCATTTCATTTCTAATGCATATTCTTTTTTCCATAGCTTCACATCCCCGAAAACGTGCGGTTGAGTAATCCACTTGCGAACCTAGTGCGTACGTTTTCGTACCACCACCAACGATCAACACAACCTATGCGTCCCAAGGAGGTCGAGTCAAATGCCAGGACCGTGGCTGAACTCTCGACCACTCTCAAGACACTATTGCGAGTATAATTTTTCAAAATTATTGTTACAAGAGGGAAAAAAAACAAGCGAAAAAAAAAAAAATCTCGTGAGCGAAAAAACTACGACATGTCGTCCTCGTTCTGAATGTGCATGTAGGGACTCACTTCTGTCGAGGCTACTTGTTGTTGCTGTTGTTTGGAGGGTGTAGAACCGTAACTGTCTTCGTTTTCGAGCGAGAGAACCGCAAATGCGTCCGTCGAGGACTCTGCCGCAGCGCCGGAAAGGTCGACAAAGTCATCCGTGTCGAGAAGATCAACGCTTGTTCCGTTTGCCAAGAGCTGATCCTGCAACTCTGTAAGCTCTCGTTGTGTCTCGGCCATGTCGGCCTACAGGTTGATCAAAGTGAGCACACGCGAAAATTGGAACGAGAAAAAAAAAGCAATCAAACCTCCCACTGCTTTGCAGCCTCGTTCCACTCGCCGAGGCGCTTACGTGAATCTGCATCACGCTTTTCGAAATCGGCGATCCGTTCGTGGAGTTCGAGGATGATGGACTGCATTTGGTTGCGCTCATGGACGACTTTTTGCATCTCCTGATGAGCGACCTCGAGGGCTTGCTGCTGTTTTGCCTGCTGCGAGTGGTTACTCGCGACCAACTGCTTCTGGAACTCCTCGAGGTATGCATTTTGGTTGGCAAGGGCGGTTAGCCGCTGCAGGACGTGAGTCGGCAGCTGCTCCTTGGCGGATGACGACGACGGATCGGCGATGTCACTGCCATTGCTAAGTGAGCGATTCGATGCCGCTTCATTGAAAGCCCCTTTGCGCTCGCCAAACTTGAGTGCCTCTTGAACCTCTGGATCCGTGAAGCTATCGCATGTAGTTTTTAGTATGTTGTGTGTTTTGGCAATTCGAAACCTCTTGTCGACTGCCACGAGATAATCGTCGACCAATTGCGGTGTGAGTAGCCATCCGTGGTTCTTCACGAAAAAGGTGCACTCGAGCCCTTGCAAGCCGTCGAGCAGGCCCAGCAACATGGTCCAGTCTTCGCTCCGCACGAGGGCGTTATGGTCGTACCACTCTCTGCTTGGTTGGGGATAAAAATACAAGCAAAAAATTAAACACGAGACACGAGAGAAAACGTTTACGCAAGGTCGCCAGACGTTAGGAAGCGTAGATATTCGCTCAGCGACTTCTCCATCAGTGTCTTGAGGATAAAGACTCGGATGCGCTCGACGGGCGAGCACTTGATGTCGTTGATGGTCGTGATCAGTGTATTGGCCGCACCGAGCGACACACGCGGACAGCACTTTGGCAGCATTGTTTCGACAAACGTCCAGGGCGAGCGCTTGGAGTCGAACCAGGAAGATCCTCCTGCATGCCGTCAATTTAGTCACCCCTCACTTTTGCTGGCCGCCTGCGGCGTCAGGTACCAGACTTGAACCCGTGGTTGAGGGCCATCTCGAGCGTGACAAGGAGACGAAGCAGATTGGGGCTGGCCTCGGTCGTGGTCAGCGCGGCACCAGAGTTCTCTGCCAGCGCCAGGCGCAGGAACGCCTGCAGCTGGCGCGACAGGCCCGTGCGCGCAAAGCCCTGCACCAGCGACAGGAACGCTGCGTCCTCGGCTTCCGACATCACGGACTCCGTGCAGTCAAAGTTTTCAGTTTACGTGTTGCGTGCGCAATGTCCAAGCCGGCGTTTATTCTTGGTGGACTCAACCGCGACCTGGCGGAGAAGAACGCCAAGAAGCTGGACCCGCAGCTGGAGCAGCGCTTACGCGCGTGGATGCTCTCGCTCTTTGAAGGTACGTTTGTGCCACGCTGGGGCGGGCAGGTTGGAGAGGAATCCACTGACACGCCACCGCCGCACCAGGCTCCGAGTCCTCTGGGTGCAACAACCCAGCGTACCGTGCTCAGATCGAGGATACCACGCTCTCGTTCCAGGCGCTGCTCAAGAACGGCGAAATCCTGTGCCAGTACGTTGCGTGGGTCTACGCCTCTGACTGTTTTACTTTTTTGTGGCCTTTGTTTGTTTTTTGTGTTTTTGGCAGGCTCCTGAACAAGCTCGTTCCCGGCAGCGTCAAGAAGATCAACATTGGGAGTACCAGGACCTTTATGCAAATCGTAGGGACTACTAAATCGGTTGAGCAAGTCTGAAAAAACCACATACACAGGAGAATATCGACAACTTCCTCAAAGCCCTGCCCAACTTTGGCCTGACTGGAAACGACCTTTTTATCACAGTTGACTTGATCGAAGGCAAGGACATCCCACAGGTCATGAATAGTATCAATCGTTTGAGCGAGTGGCAGAAAAAGGTACGCAGCTTTTTTTTTTTTTTTGATGTGCGAGCTAACTACCCGCGCAGGTGCGATCTGGCTCTATTGATCGACCGGCAACTCCAAGCACTCCAATCGATGTGCCTGCATCGTCTGTCGAGTCCTCTGCATCGTCGTCTCCTCCCAAACGAGCAGCCGCCATGCCAAAGCCAGTCGCAAACGCCGGAGCCAAAGTCCCCTCGCCCATGGCCGGCCTCGCATTTAACCCGTCCATATTGAAGAACCTTCCCAAGCATCCCGCGCCCGCGTCCCCCGTCGTCAAGACGCAGGCATCTGTCACGTCACTGGAAGACGATCTCCAAACCAAGGAGCAGTTCAAGTATGATCCGTTGCTCGAACGCACTGCAAAGGAGTGGATCGAGGCCGTTCTGCAGGAAAGCTTCCCCGAGGGATCCACGTTTGCAAACGGTACAGTGGGTTTTTTTTAAGAATGCTCTCTCTTTTTTAATTATTCCTATGTTTAGCGCTCAAGAGCGGTGTGCTTCTCTGCCGCGTCATTAATACGATCAAGCCGGGAACGATTGCCAAGATAAACGAAAAATCCATCGGATACGCGCAGATGGTACGTTGATGAAAAATTTTCTTTTTCTTAAAAAAAACCTTGTTTTAGGAAAACATCCAATCGTACTTGAAGGCGGCAAAGCAGCTCGGCTTGCGCGACACTGACCTCTTCAACACACCCGATTTATTTGACCAGAAGAATCTTTCGGTGGTCGTCTCCAACATCCACGTCTTGGCCAAGCATGTCATCAAGTTAGGATACAAAGTTGCCGAGATTGCAGACGCCAGCGGAGCTCGCACGTTTTTTGCTGCTTCGCTGGTCGGCGCTGATGGCAAGATCTTTGACAACAATGAGCCCGAGGTATTCTGGTTCAAACGAAAGGAATATTCTCTAACTCTTTGGATGCCAGGTTCCCTATGAAGCCTTGCCCGCTGACCAACGCGAGCTGGTGGACTGGCTCAACAAGCAGCTTGGCCAGAAGCAAACCGAGATTGCATCCATGCCGTGGCTCTTTGGCGTGTCCGCTCTCTCCTCTGCCACCCCTGCTACAAAGGAACATGCCAAGATCCAAAACTTGCGTTCAGATCTTCGCAACGGTGTGCGCTTGATCGATCTACTCGAGGTGCCTTCGAAAAAATAATTGGTCGAGTTGTTGCTGAGCACTGTGTGTGGGAAAATAGGTGATTTGCAAGACATCACATGTGGGCAACGTATTCAAGGAGCCGAAAACGCTCTCCGAGTACATGCACAATGCCACCACAGTTCTCCGCTTCCTCTCTGCTCAAACGTACGAGCCTGTGCTGGGCTGTACCGCGCAGGACATCGTCATGGGCCATGTCAGCGAGATCATGGCCCTCGTCAAGTACATTCGTGACAAGTTTGACTTGGAGTTCCTCTACCAAAATCTCCTTGCCAGCGATACGCTCGCCGACAGCAGTGAAGTAAGGACAAATCAATTCGCAACGACTAATTTCTCTTCCCCGGAAGGATGGCTATGATGATGACGACGACGACTATGAGGACGATGAAGACTCTGACGAGGGAGAAGAATACGAAGAGGATGAGGCAAAATCGCCGGAGCCCGTTGAGAAGCCCGTCGAGAAGCCTGTCGAGAAGCCTGTCGAGAAGCCCGTCGAGAAGCCTGTCGAGAAGCCCGTTCAGCAGCCTACCCAGAAGCCCGCCGAGCCAGTCAAGTCTGTCCCAGTACCGGAACCCATTAAACCCGTGGAGCCTTCGAAGCAGACAAAGACATTGTCCACGTTTTTCGCCGTGAATCAAGCAAAGCCAGCTCCTGTGACAACAGCAACGTCCACGTCCAAGTTCTTTGCTGTGCAGGAGCCCTCAAAGGTCCCTGAACCAGTAAAGGCACCCGAGCCAGTGAAACCCCCAAAGGCACTCGAGCCAGTGGAAACCCCAAAGGCACCCGAGCCGGTGCAGGTTGAAGCACCAAAGCAAGAATCGACTGCGCCTGTCATCCCCACAGTCGTTGTGGAAGATGTTTCCGTATGAAAAAAAAAAAGTTTCAAAGTTCAATTGAAAAATAATTTAAAAAAAAAATCAACACAGACTACTACTGAGCGTCGAAGCATTGTTATGGAACAGCGTCATCGTCGCGAAGAGGTTTATTTGGAGGATCATTTCATTTTAACAAAAAAAAAAAAAAAAAAAAAAAAATATTAAATATAAAAAGCGGCGATCCGGGATCAAGTTGTCCTCGGTCGTCTATGACACAATGGATGCAGCTGATGAGGGAGCCAAGATGAAGCTGGACTCACCGTCAATCCGTTTCACCCCTCGATGGAGCGATCATGTTAACAAGAACAGGCGTGTCTCGATGCTCTTGCGTAAGCTAACTCCTTTGGGCATTATTTTTAAAAAGATCGCTATTTTTTTCAGTTGGGACCGTTGAGGTCCGTAATTCAATCGTTGAATTGGCCGCAAAGATCGAACCTTCGTCATCTTCAATGTTTGCGGAGGCTCTAGCCGAGCCTGGAACAACGGGCGAGCAGTCTGACGATGAAGAGATCGGAGAGCCGATCCAAGGAGACCAGGAGCCGGGTCAAGAAGTCAGGCCAGTCTTATCTGAGGAAGCCATCCAACCTACTCAAGAAGAGCCTACACCAACCACTCGGCCCGTCGACATCGTTCAGGCACCTGCAGAGTCCGTCGACCTCGTTCAGGTGCCTGCAGAGCCTGTCGACCTCGTTCAGGCACCCGCAGAGTCCGTCGACATCCCCGTCGACATCGTCCAGGCACCCGCAGAGTCCGTCGACATCCCCGTCGACATCGTCCAGGCACCCGCAGAGCCCGCAGACGTTGTCACTCAGCAAGCCGAACAGCTCCCTCAGGAGCTGATCGTCATCGTTCAACAAGCCGAAGAGCCGGTCGAGCCAGCCTTTGTCCCTCAACCATCTGAAGAGCCAGTCGTCGTTGCCCAACAAGCTAAAGAAGCTGATGTTGTTGTCGCCAACGAGCCGGCCGTTCCTCAGCAGCAGGCAGTTGAGCCGGTCATTCTCGCCGAAGCGCCAGTCGTCGACGTGCCAGTCCAAGTCAAAGATGGCAACACACCGGCCTCCAAGGACGAAGATATCGGGCACTCTACAAGCCGATCAAAAGTGAAGAGCGTGTACTCCCTGGAGGCTGACATGCTCCCGAGCGAGGTATTGCTTTTGAATTTTCTAAACGACCGAGTTACCCTAATGCAAGACACGACAGAAATCGAAAAGCACTGGTGCGGGAGCGTACAAGGCTGCAACTTTGGCTGCGGGTATCAACATGAAGGATGTGCGTGCTCAGTACGCCAGCGAGCTCGCCCGGGTGGAGGCTAGAGTTGCCGAAGAACCTGTCAAGATCGAGCTGCGTCCTCGTCCTGACTCTACAGGTGCGTGAAACTATTTCCCAAACTCAGTAATTGAAGGCAAAAAGCAGTGTCTGCACCGAAACCTTTGTCGCAAGAGCGTATCGAGATCGATCGTCAAGCTGCTCAAGGCACAAGCCCACCGCAGCAGAGGAAATCGGTGTCTGCTGCGTTTATGACAGATGCGATTTCCGACAGCGGCAAGTCCAACCGAGCGAGTGTGCACAAGAGCAAAGAAGTCGAAAGCAAGACGACGATTATTTCGCGCAGCACCAAGGGCAAGAAGCTCGCCAAGCGGAATTCGGCTCAGAAGCCGATGATCGTTCGTACCGACGTTCCTGCGCTCAACACGTTTTCGTCCTTTGTCGAAGAATCGTTTGGTCTACACTTGCCCACACAACCCGAGGATATCAGTGGTGATGATCAAGCAATAATTCTTTTATTATTCCACTAAAAAATTTGTTTTTTAGATGAGAAAAATGTCGAGCTGCGGAAAGCCAAGGCTCAAGCTCTTGTGCGCAAGCGTGTCATAGAAGAGCTTCTCCAGACCGAGCAAAACTACGTCTCGAGCCTTCAAACCCTCGTGAAACACTTTATCCGACCTTTGGAGGCCGCTGGCACGCTGACCAACGAGGAGATCTTCTTGTGCGTGGCCAACACTGAAGACCTTTTGGAGCTGCACGCGCAGTTCCTCGAAGTTCTCAAGTCGCGCATCCTCAAGTGGAACGACAACTCTGTCGTGAGCGACATCTTTATCAAAAACGTATGCCTTAAAGGCGACCCACTTTAAAAATAATGACAAAAAAAAAAAAATTTTTTTTTTTGGCAGGCACAATTCTTCCTCGAATACAAGCCGTTCATGGTCAACTATGGCGCGTCCCTCCTGTTTGTGACCTACTTTGGCAAAAAGTACCCGTCTGTGAAACGTGTGATCCAAGGTTTTGCCGAGTCACAGCGACAGACAACGCGCTTGACCGTTGAGGCAATGCTCATCATGCCCATCCAGCGTCTTCCACGTTACGTTCTCTTACTCAAGGAGCTGCGCAAGTACACCAATCCAAAGAGCGTGGACGAGATCGAGCTTCAAAAGGCCATTGTTTCTCTGGAGAAAGTTATCCAGGTACCGGATCTTTTTTTTTTCTTTGCTTTGGTTCGATCATTTTTATTTACGTTCTTCTAGGAGCTCAATCAAAATCTGAAAAAGGAAGCACTAGACTCCTTGCAGACCCTTCAGTCGATCATCATGTCGCTCGAGGGGGAGACGCACAACTTTTTGGATCCCACGTCCAACTTTTTGCTCGAGGGGTCGCTCAGCTGCAAGAAGGTTGCCGACTTGAAGAAAAGGTAATTCAACGCCGGTTCTGAAAACAATTAAAAAAAAAATCGTTTTGTTAGCTCGTCGGTCAAGTCGACTCTGACTTTGTCCAAATCCTACCAAGAGTATACAGCCTTCCTCTTTGCCCACGTCCTTTTGCTGTGCAAGCCAATCGAAGAAGCTGACCGCCAGTTGGATGGCCGCGTTCCCCATCGCATCGTTGACGTATTCTACGTGAGCGAAATGACGATTGCGCGTCCGAAAATCAACTCGACGTCTCACACGAGGTAAGCACAATGTCTTTATTTTGAAAAAGTAAATGTTTTGGTCGCTGTACGATAGTATCGAACTTCACTTTCAGCACGAAGGCGGTGCGCTTGTCCAGATCAAGTGCAAGGCTCAAGATGAGGCCAAACAGTGGCTCCTTGGTAAAAGAACCATTTCTTTTCCATCTTCTGTTTGCTGACAGGGTCACTATTTCAAACATTATAGCCATTCAAACCGTCATTTCTGCTTCTATGCAGCAATCGTCGCAATAAAATACATGTATCGTAACCTCGAGTGCACAACAGTTGAGAAATCAAGTCAATGTATACAGTGAAAAGTCAAGTGAAAAGTGAGGAGATCAAGTCAAACGTCAAATTGACAAATGACTTGACTCGAGAGTGCTCGCAGAAAGAAAACAAGTCAAAAGTGCAACAGAGATGACTGGTTTACTATTTTCAAAGAACACTTTTTCGGTACGTGCGGCGCAGCTTTGATCCATCCCGACCTTCCTGCATTTCTGCGTTTTCACTGGCTGCACTCTTTTCTGCATTGTTTGCTGTCTTCACTGCTCTTTTTTCACTCTCTTTTTTCACTCTCTTTCACTTTTTACCTATTCTCATCTGTTGTGCACCCTAGGTTAGTTCTTCTGTTCGACCTCAATTCAAAAAAAAAAAAAAAAAAAGAAAAAGAAAGAAACTTTTTTTTTCTCCAACAACAAAAAAAAGTAGCGATGTTGAGCGGGGATCCATCGTACGAATTGGACGACGTGCACATTGGAGGCGTCAGCGACCGGGTTGGCGAATATGAGGCCTCGTCGCTGCTGCCAGGCAATGTGGTAAACGAAACCCGCCTTCCCCCCCAACGAAGCGCACGACGTTCGATTCATGACGTGTTTGTTTTTGCGTAGGACCGGCTTCATCAGCAGCCCGCCGAAGGCCAGGGATTCAAACATCGGGTACGTAGGGGGGCGCATTCCACAAGTCATACTGAACGACTGCCCATAGTTCCAATTTCACTTGCCGCAGCTTTTGCGTGGGAACAACAATGGAACGAGCAACGAGAGCATCGAAAACTCTGGGTCGACTGTGAAGATTCAACGGAAAACCACGATGGAGAACATCCAAGAGGGCGAAGAACTCATAACACCCCAGGAGCCAGGCGGCATCAATCCGAACGCAATCACGGACAAGGAGACGACGCCGCTCGTGCATCTGTACCGCGCAGAAGTCGGCCGCCTCGCTCAGTACCGTCAGCGTTTGGGTACGTTTTCGTTTCTTGAAGCACGCCTTTCACAACAACAATCAAAAAACAACAAAGACACCACGACCAACTGGACGGTGACAATAACAAGTGCGCTGGTTGCTTTCTCGTTAGGATCAGAGTCGACGGCGCACTACTTTTTCGGCTTCAGTAAGTACCGCTTTTTTTTGTTTTGTTCCCTTCTTGTCAATCTAACAAGACGTCTGAATCGGTAGTCGTCATCATGCAGATCATCTTTTGCTCCATTGAAGCCCGAAGACACGGTATGCTGGATTTTTTTTTTTTTGATTTTTATTTTCTTATTTATTATTTGTGAATTAGTCTACTACAACCTCGTGCGTCACCGTTGCCGACTGATGGAACGTGGTATGTATGCTCACATCCTTGCTCCAAATCTTCCCTCTGCCCACTGGAGGATCCCTCTCCGCGAGAGCTATCTCGAGAGTGCCAAGGTATTGATTTCACAAAAAAAATAAATTTTTTTTTTTATTTAATTCCCTGCATAGTTGATGCCTTTGCACACAGCTTTCTTAATCCGTCTCAAGCGCAACTATGCCTTCTTGATCTTTGCGACGTACATCGGGTGGACATTTAAACTGCTGTCGACGGAATCTTTCCTCTACCAATTTTTTATTCCGATCTCCCTGATCGAACTCCCCTTCACTCTTTGGATCGTCTTTTTCTACAAGGACCAGGCGCTGGATGTATAGGTGGGACAAACGATGAAAATATGTATAAAGAGCGGCTGAAGTCTCTGGGACCGACGCAAGCGAAAAATGGACGTGGGCCACGCGGCCCCAGCACTTTGCACCCTTCTTCCCACATGGCGCCCAGCAGCAAGACGACAACGGGAGCCTCTGCCCCCTCGGCGTCGGTGATCTCTGCTATTACGTCGCGTGTGCGCCTGACAGCGTTCGATCCGGAGCACGTGTTCCTCGCCACGGTCAGTGCCGACAACCGTTTGCGTGTGGTCAACGCGTCCTCGGCAGCACTCGTGTTTGAGTACCAGGTAACGTCCCAGCCCCCCGAGGACAACTGTGCGGGCAAATCTCACCCTTCTTCTGTTAGGCACGCGACCACCTGACCAACGCTGTTACCGCTGTCGCATGGGGCTCGTTCAAGGTACGTTCAGTTTTTCCCCTCCCCCCCTCCTCTTCGCCTTTTCTTATGCAATGGCCCCTGGAAAGACGACGACCACGACGACCAACAACAAGCGAAAGAACGCAGACGCTGCAGCTGCCGCTTCTACTTCTACCGCCACGACCCGTGTCATTGCGCTCGGATTTGCAAACGGCTCGGTTGTGGTCGTGAACGCGGCCAAGGGCACTGTTCAAGCCGAGTTCACGTCGTACGTAGTCCTCCTTTCTTATTGGCGCCTGACCCACCCCTTAGGGCACACACGAGCGCTGTCCGCGGTGTTGCTGTCCTGTCTAACGAGTCGGGCCTGGTTTACTCATGCAGCGATGATGGGCGCGTGATCGAATGGGATCTCTTGACGAGCACGCAAAAGAGCCAGTGGGTGGCCGAGAAGAAGGGCGTTCATGCGCTGGCGCTCGATGCGGCCAAGGGCTACCTCGTCACGGGCAAGCACCAGATCAAGGTGTGGGAACTCGAGTCCAAAAAGCTCCTGTACAAGTTTGTCGGTCACGCCTCGGCCATCAGCGGCCTCCGCATTGTCAACGATCTCGTCCTCTCGTTTGCAGAGCAGGAGCGATTCATCAGTCTCTGGGATCTCTCTGGGGCCAGTGCCACCGATATCAACCTGCCTTCTGGCTGTACGCTTACAACGTGGATAATGCCGACTGAACACAAATTCACCTTGTTTGTAGCCTTTGTCGTGGACACTCAGCCGATTCAGCTAGAGGTGTTCCCTGCCTCCGTGTCGTCCTCCAGCGCAGACAAGACCCAGATGCTCAACGCCATTGCCATCTCTGAAGACGGTCTCGTCAACGCATGGATTGCACAGGGTAAAGCACAGGGAACAACACCCAAAAAGCCGTCCGCTGTGGCCAAGAGTGCAGTTTCTCCTCAATTTGCACTCCACTTTGTCGTGGAATCGTCGTCAGGTATGACAATGCGATGCATCACTCCAATATAATAACAATTTTTGTTTCTCTAAACAATAGCTCAAACGATTCCTGTCCTTGCTGCAACATTTTCCCATTCGGCCGCTGGCCTAAGCATCCTTATTGCCCGTGGCGCTTCCCAAAAGCCGACGTTTGAGACCTTGGTAATGGAAAAAAAAAAAAAAAAGAAAAAAAAAGAGAAAAAGCTCATTTTTTTTAAAAAATAATAAAAATTTTGATGTAGAACCTCAACCAAGCCGAACCTTTCCAGGGCACCCAGCAACTGCCTCGTGCTGCCGAGGGTGGCATCCTGCTCCAAGCACAGCAGACCTCGAAATCAGCAGCCTCCTCCAACATGGATGGCGTCACTGTCGTCGCCACCGGCGGTCGCGCTCTCGAGACCCCCATGATGCCTCCCAATGTACGTTTAGTCAATTCTTTACATCGATGAGTCAAACATATCAAAACAGGAGGAACTCTCGCTGGGTGAGCGCGTTTACAAATCACAACTTGCCGCAGCGGCCGAGAATATTGCCAAAGCCGCCGCCGCAACTGCTGCTGCCAACAACACCCCTCTTCCACCCAACACGCCTGCCATCCCGCCCCCACCAGGAGTCGTCAAGCGCGGTGTCGGCAAAGTGCCCAAGTATCCCGAGCCAGCAAAGATTGAATTCCCTGCAGGTTTGTGTGCAAGCCAAAAAAAAAAAAAGATCTTTTTTTAAATTTTATTCTCAACGTGTTACGCTAGGTATCCCCAAGGCCGTCTCACTTTGCAGCATGCTGTCTCAGGCGCTTACAACGGATGACGAGGCACTACTTGAATCATGTCTTGCCATCCAAGAGATGCCTATTGTACAGGGCACGGTGCAGCGCGTTAGCACTCATCTCGTTGTGCAATTGCTTCAAACGGTAGCCTTTCTTTTTTTCATCTGCTCAGGAGTCGGCTAAAGACACTTTTTTTTGTTGTTGCAGATTGTCCATCTGATGACTCGCACACCCGGACGTGGTGTTGCACTTTCTCTGTGGCTGCGTACTGTTCTGGCCAACCACGCTGCTTACCTTATGACCATGCCTCATCTGATAAAGAACTTGGGTCCGTTGTACCAGATGATTGACGATCGCCTGGGTGTTTTCAAGCGCCTTTTGCAACTGTCCGGTCGTCTTGACCTGATCTCTCAGCAAATCGCCATCCGCCAAGCACGCCGCAAGCAACTGGAGGCCCTCCAAGCCAACATCTCAACGGTCGTGTACGATGACGGTGACCTCATTGAGGTATACAAGGGCGGCAAGAAGAAGGACGACAAGAAGGCACCCGTACCACCACCCTCTGCCAAGTATTTTTTTTTAATTTTTTTTTTTTACTGCGTCTAATATTGACCTGTTACCAGGGAGCGAACCAAGGCCGCCCTACTAGAGATGAGCTTGGCTTCAAAGAACAAGATGGGCATGCTCGGACCCATCGAGGATCCCGCGGCCTTGATGATCAAGCAGATTATGGAAGGAGGACTGGAGGACGACGACGAGATTACTGCGGCTGCTCTCGGTGGTTCCAAGAACGCTGTCCCCTACAATATTGACGATGAGGAGGATGACGAGGGCGACGATGATACCAACGACTTTATCTCTCCCACGTATGGTCTCTTTGCGCCTGCAATGGAGGAGGCTGAGGCTCGTGAGGCTGAAGAATGTAAACGTATAAAAAAAAAATTTTTTTTTTCCTGCTAAAACAAAAAAAATTTTTTTCTTTTCTCGCTTGCAGTGAGCTTGTTGAACGGCCAGAAGAAGGTCTACGACCAGCCCATGCTCGAAGACGATGATGGCCTTGAGGCCGTTCTGGAAGTCTCCCTGCCGTCACAGCTCATCGCCATCAACGAAAAGCACCAAAAGAGAGAGGAGGAGCGTCTGAAGCGAAACAAGGCGTCGACCCCGACAACCCCCGTCTATAAGAAGGGCTCCATCGCTGCCGCTGCTGATGCCGCCGCCGCTGCTGCAAAGAGTGGCAAAAAGTCAGCACCACCAACTCCCGCCGCACCAGTAGCGCCGATCTCGCCGCCTGCACCCGCTCTCGTTGAGGAGGATGCGGATGCAATGGTTATTACCAACACTCCTGCAACTCGCAGCAGACAAAAGACAGCAGCTGCTTCGTCGTCCACTGCAACAGCGACAACTCCTGCCAAGGCCTCCAAACGCAAGCAAGCGGCATAAAAAAAAAAGAAAAAAAGAAAAAAAGAATAATTTTCCTCATGTGCACAAAACTTGATCTTTTTTTTTTTTTAGACCTGTACACCTGGGATCAGTTGAGAGTACAAAAGTTATCTGAGTGATAGAAAAGAAAAAGAGTTCACATTATGAACGGAGCCACTCCAATCCGGTGATGCTATGGTCGTGCTTGGTGGTGTAGGCGTGAGCAACCTCATGAGCAAGCGCGATATTGTCGTTGATGCCAACAGCCTTGTAGGACGAGCCAAGGACGGAAAGGCGCCCCGACCAAGTCGGAGAGGCGAGTGCAGAGTGGATTTTTTTCAGGCGGTTTAAATGGCCCACGGTGTATTGCGCAATGCAATTGCGATGGATATGGGCATTGATGGACGACGGAGGGGTAATGATCTTCAAGTGGTCAGCGAGCACACCCAGTGCTCGCGATTTCAGCATGTCGGGGCTGACTGTAGCTGGATCGCCGAAACGATCCTGGAACGCGTGACCACCCATCATTAGCGTCAAGCGCACTGTCCCCGCCGATGCCTCTTGTTCTGGGAAGGCACACGAGTCGAGAATAACGCCCAGAGCATCAGATTTTTCTGACGTTGGGACGAGGTAACCGAATCCCCTGTTTTTTTTATTTTTTTTTTTAAAAGAGAGTTTAAATAAAAATAAAACTTTTTCCCTCCCTCCCGCATTCTACCATATGGGCAGAGCCTTCTTGATGTCCAATGTAGTGTAGGTGACGTTGACGACTGCGACGTTTGTAAACGGGATCGCCTGTAATGCGTCGGCCAGTTCATGTTTGGTGCTCGAGTGCACAAGAGGCGCGAGCGAGTGCGAAGGCAGGCAGCTGAACACGTGTCCTGCCTGAATAGTCGTATTGTTCTCGAGCATGACGTTGGTGATCGCATCCTGCGACGTTGGCTGGATAGCGATGCACTTGTTGCTGCGTTCAATCTTGACATTGGTCAGTGTTTTTAACTTGCTCTCGAGTGCTAATAGAAGCGCGATAGTTAACAATAGCGTTGCCTTGGTGGGATGCGTATACCATGAACGAGTGTTTCAAGACCGTTGCGGAATGACACCATGCGACCGCTCCTTAGTGCGTGCTGAACGGTGGGGTTGGTGGGGCCGGTGGTATCAAAGTCGGTCTCGTACAAGGGCTTTTGCGCCGCAGATGAGGCTGGGAACAGTGCTCCCAGGATGATGCTCCCGCGTGCTCGCTCGGCCTCCCACAGAAAAGGGAAGCACGCCCGGACGCTGAGCTGTCTGGCGTCCCCCGCAAAGATGCCGTGCACGAGCGGGTCGATAAAGTTGTCGGCAAAGTTGGTCCCTAGTCTCCTCTTGACGAACGCATGGATCGATTCGTCATCATCGCCGCCTTTCGCTGGCTTGAAGGGCTCCCTCAGGATCTCACCCACCAGGCCCCTCGTGAGCGACATCGGCGCCGTGAGCGACTTGGCCAGCGAGAGCAGACCGGAGGGCAGCTCGTGCAGCCTGCCGCCCTTGTAGATGAAGCGCGACTTGACGCCCGCGTTGGAGGCATCGGCAACGACGAGCTCGCCGCCGATGCCCAGCTCGTCCACCAGACGCAACGTGTGGTGTCCATGCCCCGCCGTGCGCAGTGACCTCGGGCCCAGCTCCATCAGGTGCTGCTTGTCCTGCCGCTGAGACGCGATCCACCCGCCCATCCGACCGCTGCCCTCGACGAGCACTACGCGCTGCTCTGGATGACGCGATGCCATAAAGTAGGTCATCGCCAACCCGCTCACGCCGCCGCCGAGGACGACCACTGGCCTTTTACTTAGAGGTGTCATCGTAGAAAATGGCACCCATTAATGCCCCCAGCGGGCTGTCCGCTGGTTTCCCTGTCTCAGCCGGCTTCCCAGCACCTTTGTTTTGATTCGACATCTGTGGCTAACGAACTTGGACAACCATTATTCCTACTGTAAAACTTTCTAAACAGGGACAGAGTGGATTTCAATGAGGCGCAAGGCGCCGCCAATCCCAAAGGCGACGCCAGCGGCGAGCGTGTTGGCGCGGTAGGCGAGGGTGGCGCTGACCACGTCCGCACCGGGTGCGTAGCTGTAGATGCCGAGAACGCCGACCACCAGGAAGCCTGCGCCGCCCATGAAGTTCCAGAGGCTGGACTGCCAGCCCCAGCTCAAGTAGGGCGTGCGAGGGTCGCGTATGGCGAGGACCCCTGAGACTATAAAACTACAGGACCCGAGGATCTCGACGACCCAGAAGAAGACGATGAAGAGTATGTCCTCCATGGGGACGATGCTGCCGACGAGCCCGGTGAGATTGCAGGCGCCGAACAGCGAGCAGCCCAGCAGGACGCAGAGTGCGCGGATGAAATCCGGATCACTTTGGAAGGCACCCTTGACGACAGGCTCCTGGGTTGCCACGACGTCGTCCGAGTCATTGATCACGCGTGCCAAAAAGACGTCGAGATCCGCGCTCGGTGTCTGCACCAGGAAAGGGTCCTTAGGCTTGCGGCTGCCGTTCGCGTCGACCAGGCTGCCGCTGTCGTCGTCGAATGACCTTCTCCGGGACCCTGGGGTCGTGGGCGAGTTCAGCTCAGAGCTCAGTGTCTCGGCGCCGGCCGGCTTGTTTAACCGTATGCTCAACGCCTCGACGAACCCGAGGTAGCCGGCCGGCACGAAGAATAGTGCCGAGCTCGCGAATGCTATGGCCGCTGCCAACACGGCGGCGGCGGGTGCGTCCCACCACAGGCCGACCCCGGCCTTGACCGTGAAGAGCCACGAGCCCCAGCAGAAGAGGTGGGACGACAGGGTCCCGGGGTCCGTGCCGCACGTCCGCGCCCGTTGTTCCTGCCGCACGAGCAGGCCTGCCTCGGGGTCGTCCATGTCCAAGATCAAACTGCGCCGCAGCACTGACGCACGCACGGGAGCCGGCCAAAACAGTAGGACGCACGGGAGCCGGCCAAAACGGTAGGACGCACGTGCGCCGTTAAACCAAAACGAAGGGTCAGATTGCACGCCCACGTGCGCACTTCAATCGACTCCATTCGATGTCTCGGCTGTTGTTAATTAGCACGACCGGCCCTTCAATTTCACGCCACCTGCCTTGGGTTGTCGACCTCTCCCTCCCTCCTTCCTTCCCTCCTTCCTTCCCTCCTCCCTCCCTGCTTCAGCCAGCATGCCCGAGTTACAGGCACTGTCAACGTTGTCACTCATTGCCTCGGTCGTGCGCGCCATTTTTGTCGTGGTCCCCGCAGAGCTGCTTGCTTTCCTGGGCCTGCGCACGCCCGCTGCTACGCCCACTACACCGGTCCAAACCACCCCCGTTTCCTCGACCCCGCGCCGCCGTGTGGCGCCACCGACGCTCGTCGTCCCCACCTCGTCGGCGTCGGCGTCGGCGTCGCCAGCCAAGTTTCACCCGGGACCTCTGTCACTCCCGCCGTCGCCACGACAATCGGCTGTCGATGACGGCGCTGGTGTCGAGCTGTTCTTGGCAATGTCCAGCTACCTCTTCCCGTTGGCCACGCGCAAGCTCATCGCCGTGTCGTCGCGCATGTCGTCGGCTGTCCCCACTCGCAGTAATTCACCCACCGAGCCACATGGCCCTGGTGCTGGAATTCACGGCGATTCGGCGCTGCTCGCAAGCGTGCTGGCCGACGGCCGCGACCTGTCTCCAGTTAATCCGCAGACGGTCGGCCGCTATTTTTCGCACCCGGTGGGCGAATGGAGCGGCTCGCGGGCTGCGCTCACGGCGACGCTGGTGCACAACATTGACCGCCTCGGCTCCCTCGGCGAGTCCAGGGAACGCGAGCAGCTCCACCTCGAGATCGCGCTGCACTGGCACTGCCTCAGTCTCCTCGAGAAGACAAACGTCCTCGACGCCGTCGTCTGCCAGCTCGGCACCCGGCTCACCCCAGGCGGTGCCATCTCGGACTGGGTCCTGCACATGGTGCTCGCCACACCCGCTGCCCAGAGTGCCGTGCTCCTGGAGGCGTGCGCCGCCTCGACGCAGCAGCGCCTCGGCAAATTCTTCGAGCACGCGGGCGACCAGACAATTCTCAAGCAGCTCTACAAGCATCTGCGCAACACGAACCCGCTCGACCACCTCTTCGACTATGGTGGCTTCATGGAGACAACCGGCCGCGTTTACGGCACCCTGCCGCCCTTGGTGGCCAAGCAGCACAACGTTTGCATTGTCGGCGCCGGCCCAGCTGGTATCGTCGCCGCCGACGGCCTCAACCGCCTGGGTGTCAAGGTCACAGTGCTCGAGCAGGGCCCCGAGATCGGCGGCCGCCTCAAGACCGTCCGCCTGCCACCGCACGACGTGGACAACAAGGAGGAGGACGACAGCGAGAACGACAGCGCCACCGGCCGCCCGGTCAGCCCCACCCCTCTGGAGATGGGCGGGATGCGCTACGCCCCCTTTGACGGCAACAGCTTTTACCGCCTCATCCAACTGTACGGCTTGCCCACCCTGCCGTTCCCGAACCCGTCCACCGTCGCCACGTCCTACCTGGTCGGCAATGATGTCTACGATGTCGGCCCCGGCGAGGCCCCGACGCACGAGGTCATGGTCAAGGTCAAGGCCGACTACAACAAGGCAATGGGCGCGCTCCTGGACCCGGTCATGGCCGCGCGCGCTGCCTGCGACGCCGTCAAGCTCCATGCCCTCTGCGACGCTGTCATCTGCCGCTTTGACAAGCACACGTTCCAGAGCGGCCTGAACGAGCTGCTGAGCGACCAGGGCATCCAGTGGACCATGCGCGAGTGGGACGTGTTTGGCGCCATCGGCATCGGAGTGGGCGGCTATGAGGGCTACTACACGACCGGCTTCCTCGAGGAGTTCCGCTTCCTCGCCGACCAGCGCTTGGAGGACCACGTCTTCCTGCCCGGCGGCGCCAACTCGGTCCTGCACGCCGTGGTCAACGACACGCCCAGCAACGCCCGCACCAGCCTTGCCGACCAGGGCGCGATCCGCCTGGAGACGGAGGTCGTCCGCATTGTCCGCAAGTCAGTCGCAAGCCCTGGACTCGACGGCGCCGGCAGCTACGACGTGACGATGCTTGACAAGCGCAAGGGTACGACCACGACCGAGACCTTCACCGAGGTCGTCTTTGCTGCTGGGCCTAGTGAAGCCATCCGCCTGGGCCTGACGGGACCGCAGCCGGGATCCGAGCCGCTCATGCCAGACGACCTGGCCATGGCGATGCGCCGCGCCAACCTGGTCGGCGCCACCAAGCTGGCTGTCAAGGTGCCCCTCTCGGCCTTCTCAGGCCTGGACCTGCCCAACAACATCCAGTCCAGCCAGCCCTTCCAGCAGGTCTACGTTTTGCCGGCCGTCAAAGGCGCCACCTCGCGGACCATCTTCCTCAGCTACCAGCTCGGTGACAACGCCACCAAGACGGCCGCAATGGACGGGCAGCAACAGTTCGAGCTCTTTGTCAACATCATCCGCAACGCCGCGCTGCGCGATCCCGAGAACCCGGCCTACGCCAAGCTCGGACGCTTTGCCGACGTGCTGGAGATGGGCAAGGTCCGCCTTGAGTTTGCCGCGTGGTCGCAGGAGAAGCATTTTGGCGGCGCCTTCAAAATGGACCGTCCGATGCAGGCCGGCAACACGCAGTGCCTCTGGCGCAGCACGCTCTCCCCGAGGAACGGCGCGATCTTCCTCAACGAGATGATGACTGCCGAGGGCGGCTTTGCCAGCGGCGCGGTCAGTGCTGCCATCAACGGCGTCCAGCAGTTCATCGTTAAGAATGGTGGCACGCTCCCGCCCAACTCGCCCCTGCAACAGCAGTTGCTCTACCAGACCGGCGGCGCGCAGTCGAGTTCCGAGATCGCGAGCCGGATTTAGCGCTCTTCGCAATGCAAGTCGTGTTCAGCTGTAGTCTTCTAAGCTTGTCTGTTTCTCTAAAAGGTGACTTCTTTTTCTTTTTCTTTTTTTTTTTTTTTAGTTATTGTTCTTTTTGTCGTTACGTAAGAAGACAAACACAAACAAACAAGCTAGATGTGTGCGACTACTGGAGCTTCTTCAGGTGGAACGACTTGGGGCGGGTGAGGGCCTCGAAAGCGAGCTTGCTGAGGGCCAAGCCGCGACCAGAGTCCTTGACACCGACCCAGGCCAGCGCCGGGTCAAGGTAGTCGCAGCGGTTCATGAACCAGGTGCCGGTGTCGATGCGGTCGCCGATGGCGAGAGCAGCGGCCTCGTCGTTGGTCCAAACGCTAGCCGTGAGCCCAAAGGGGGAGTCGTTCATGAGCTTGACAGCCTCCTCGTCGTTCTCGACCTTCATGATGCCAATGACGGGACCAAAGCTCTCGTCCCACATGACGCCCATCGAGTGGTTGACGTCGACGAGGACCTGCGGGTACAAGTAGGCCGAGCCCTGCTTGTCCAGGGGGTGGTTGACGTCGATCAGGGCCTTGGCGCCCTTCTCAACTGCCTGCTTGATCTGACCACGGACAAAGTCAGCTGCCGATGCCTTGATCATCGGGCCGAGGTTGGTGTTGGCATCGAGGGGGTCGCCAAGGCGGTATGTCTTTTTTTTATTTTTTTCATTTTTTTATTTTTCATGTCATTTACGTTGATTTTCATTAATAAATAAAAGAGGTTGTGTTTTTAAAGGGGTACCTTGGTGAGCTCGACAAACTTTTGAACAAACGGCTCGTACACATCCTTGTGGACATAGATGCGCTCGATGGCGCAGCAGCACTGGCCAGAGTTGAAGAACGAGCCATCGACCAGCTGGTCAACAGTGTAGTCGAGGTTGCAGTCGGCGCGAACATAGGCGGGGTCCTTGCCGCCGAGCTCGAGGCCAGTAGCTGTACAAAAGTACAAATCATTGCTTGATTAAAATCGCGAAAGACCATTTGAGCATTTTCACCAATAAACTTTTCACTCGCCGCCTTCTGGACCGTGTGACCGGCCGAGACCGAGCCGGTAAAGTTGACAAAGTTGACGCGCTCGTCCTTGATGACCTTTTCGGCAACCTCGTGAGTCGAGTGGAGGACCTGGAAGACGCCCTCGGGGAGACCGGCCTCCTGGAACGCCTCGGCAAAGCGGTTGGCGCAGAGGAGCGTGTTGGACGACTGCTTGAGGATGACCGTGTTGCCCGCGAGGATGGACGGGACGACGCAGTTGACGGCGATGAGGTAGGGGTAGTTCCTTATGGGCCAACCGGTTGGTGCAAAGGGGGAGAACGCAAGGCGCACATTACCATGCACCAATGACAAAGACGACACCGAGAGGCTCCTTTCGGATGAAGCGGGTGAAGCCAGCCTTCTCCTCGACGGCGACGTCCTTGAGCGCCTCCTCGGCGACGCTGATCATGTACGTGGCACGGTCCTTGAAGCCGTTGACCTCACCGGGCGTCTGGGAAGCGGGGCGGCCCATCTGAAGCGTCAGCTCCTTGGCGATCTCGTCCTTCTTGGCCACAAAGGCGTCGACAAACTTCTTGCAGTAGGCCACACGCTCCGCCACTGCGTTTTTTTTTAATCAACACAAGTCAGTGTTCCCTCTTGTCGAGCAGTCGTAGCTACCAGACACGTGTTTCCACGTCTTGGCGGCCTGCGACGCCTTGCTGACGATCGACTCGACCTACATCACCTTGTTACACGCGAACAAGGAAAGGACACACACAAAAAAAAGGGAACGACAAACGCACCTGCTCGGGGGTGGCAAGGGGCACCTCGGCCACGACGCGGCCGTCGCCGGGGAAGATAACCATTTGGGAGGACATTACAGCTGTGAGACAGAAAATGACGCCAGCGTCGGTTAGTAACCTCGCCAAATCTTAGTCGACTGCACCAGTGAAGAAAGAAAGAAAGAAAGAAAGAAATCGGATTAAAAATATGTGCCTGATGAGTTCAGTTCGTTGGAGAGATTGGATCGGGAAGGCGACAGAACGATCCAGTGAGACCACACAAAGAGAAGTCGATGGAACGATGTGGCGTGCGCCAGAGAGAGAGCGAGGGAGTGGAGTAATGAGTTGGGTCCGTCGACGACGTGCAGAAGAAGAAGGGCGTGTGAGTTCAGCAGGAAGGGAAGAGGACGGTGCACGCACAGCACACCAGGAGAAGGGACACGAGAGCACAGCAGGAGAAGGGACACGAGAGCAAAGCAGGAGAAGGGACACGAGAGCAAAGCAGCAGAAGACAACAGCACACGCGCAAACAGCACACGACAAACAGAAAAGGGAACCATGATTAACAGAAGACCCTCCCTAACCCGAAAAAAAGAAACGGAAAGTTGAACGTACTAATGAGCCTTTCGGCTTCCGGCCTTGCGTTCATGAAGAACGATTCCGGAATAAAACGCCTATTAGCTGATGCGGGTAAAAATACCGTAAAATTAAAATGGTTGGAAAGAAAATAATTCGCAAACCTTGCATTATTTTTGTGATGGCGCACGCATGGGCGCGACGTAGGGACCAGGTACTGCGGGCGGGTGCGAAAGGGTGTTTGATGGCTGCAATCTCATCAAATTTAACGAGCCAACAATTTAAAAAATTACCTTGATGGAAAGGGGATGCAGAGATGACCTTGCAAAAGGTGCAGAGGCAGCAAGGTGAGAAAAATTACATCGAAATTGTGCATACTGTTAGAGAGCGTGAACACTGGCGACGATCTCGTCCCACATCGTCACGTTGAACCGAGTGTATGAAAACGCCCGGTGGTAGTGTCCTGTCATCCGACGTTTCAAACTGTTGTTTTTGCTGGCATCGTGGAACATACCATTCGCAGCGGCAAACGATCCCGTCTTGGCCATGCACATGGCCGAGTTGGGATCGCGGGCAAAGGGGGACGGGTCGCAGGCGGGGCAGTGCTGGTTGCCGTGGATGGGCCTGCGAACCAGTTGCTGCTTCTTTTTGTCCCACTTTTTGCCCTTTACCTGAGTTATAAATAATAGTTAATAAATTACGACAAAAGGCAAGATGTACTTGTGTGACGAAGTTGAGACAGCGATGGTGTCGCTGCGAGGTTTTCGGTTCTCGAGTACTAACAAAAAGTACCCTTTGATCGTCACGGACGACATTGTTCGTGACCAGCTTGTGGCGGGTGTGCCCTTTGAAGCGGCAGAAAGACATGTCGGCGTCACCGACAAAGACGACGACGAGCTTGGCGTTTGGGATGACGCTGCGACCAACATCCACGAGGCGCTGTGTGGCGCGGCCCTCGTAGACGTGGCGCAGGTCCCGCT
>Ga0302230_10000212_pt1 | contig 58173 bp, 46 predicted proteins | sample II_Palsa_N2_1_FD_193523 | JGI IMG/M metagenome (GOLD analysis project Ga0302230, IMG submission 193523) | Peat permafrost microbial communities from Stordalen Mire near Abisko, Sweden - II_Palsa_N2_1 | ecosystem: Environmental > Terrestrial > Soil > Palsa > Peat permafrost | place: Sweden... | reverse complement strand
GCCTCAAAACGGCGCCTGCGGCACAAACGGCCGCGCCTCGATCACCCCGCCCCGCGCCACCAGGGCGCTGCTGTCGGGGACTTCCTCCCAGGCGCCGGGCAGGTCGATCAGCGGTTCCGACAACACCATAAAAGCGTCGTTGCCCACCACCACAAAACGCGGGTCGTCCGGGTACAGGGCGTGGAGCGCGCGCATCGAGGTGCTGTGAAACAGCGAACGCGACGCGCCTTCGCTGGAATAACGCGCGGCGATAATTTGCTCGCCGTCGGTGACGCAGACCGTCATGTTCAGCGGTTCAGCGATGCCGTGGCGGCGTCCCGTATCCTCGACCAGCCAAGCCATGCGTTCGAACGCCAGCACCGGGTCGTGCTCCAGACCGAAGGTCAACGCCAGATAAAACATCACCTCCGAATCGGTTGCGCCCTCGATCGAGGAAAACAATCCTGGGGCCACGGCCAACAACAAATCGCGCCGAACTTTGGGAAAATCGCGAATCGCGCCGTTATGCACAAACAGCCAACGGCCATGCCGGAACGGATGACAATTGGTCTCCTGCACCGGCGTACCGGTGGAGGCCCGTACATGGGCCAGGAACAACGGCGAGGTCACGGCGCGCGCCAGATCGCGCAAATTACGATCGTTCCAGGCTGGGTTCACGCTGCGATAACGCGCCGGGATACCGTCCGCATGCGGGTACCAGCCCACGCCGAAACCATCGCCATTGGTGGTGGTCTGCCCCATGCGGGAGCGCAAACTCTGGTCGATCAGCGAATGGTCGGAGCGATACAGCAACACTTCAAGTGCGATGGGATTTCCGGAATACGCCAGCCAACGGCACATGGAACGCCTCCTGAGCGGGTGATGGATGCAAGGCTATGAATAACCGGCGTCGCCTGGAATAGCGCGCTTTGGCATCGTACACCCTGGCGGCGGCGATACATCAAACGCCACCGCATGCGCGCCGGGCCAATTCAGCGAGCGCGGCCGCTTGGCCCGGCTATGCCGAGGCAGGCGTAAGCGCCACCGCCCGCAGATAAGCGCAACACAATATCAGCGTCTGGGCTCGCAACCCCCGCAACAGGCGCGGCGTCGCGCCGCGCTCAAACACGGCGCGGGTGGTCCCCGCCAAGGCGGACATCAGGGTCAACGTGACCGCGGGCAAATCGTCGATCCGCGCGTCGGGCGCGCTGGCGAGCATGGTGGTCACGGCATCGAGCATACGCTGGCCGATGTCGCGCAAAAGGTCCTGCGTTTCCAACTCGGCGGCGACCTTGTACATGGCACGCGACGCATCGGGGTGCGCCGTCTTCGCCTTGACAAAAGCGGTCACCAATCCTTGCGCCATCTGTTCCAGCTCCCGTCCGTGCGCCACCGCGCAAGCGGCTTCAACCGCCGTCGCCACGGCGCTCAGATGGTGCTGCAACACCGCATACAGCAGCGCCTGTTTGTGCGGAAAGTACTGGTACAGGGTGCCGACCGACACGCCGGCTCGCTCCGCGACCCGGGTGGTAGTGAGTTTATTGGGGCCGTCGGCCAGCAAAACCTGAATGGTGGCTTCGAAAATGATCCCGACCGTCGCAGTCGAACGCGCCTGGTGCGGCGTCTTGCGGGGCTGCAAGCTGGGGAGGTCGGCGGGTTTCATATGCGTGTGTCAGAACTGAAGGATGGTTCATAACATAGCATATGTCGATGTGCCGCTGCACCGTAGGACGGGCGGCTGACGCCGTTCGGCCGGCGCGATTAGCCGAGAATGTGCCGAGCGGCGGTTGCTTCAGTTGGGACGGCGCCTAACTGATTGCCGTCCCTATTGTTACCGTTACCGGACTTATTGCCGTCCGTAGGTGTCGTCGAAGCGCACGATGTCATCCTCTCCGAGATACGAGCCCGATTGCACCTCGATCATCGCCAGCGGTGTCTTGCCCGGATTTTCCAGGCGGTGGGTCTGACCCAGGGGGATGTAGGTCGACTGGTTTTCCGACAACAGGAAGGTTTCGTCGCCTCGCGTCACCCGGGCCGTGCCGCTCACCACAATCCAATGTTCCGCGCGGTGATAATGCATTTGCAAGGACAAGCAGCCGCCCGGATTCACCACAATCCGCTTGACCTGGAAATTGTCGCCGTTATCGATCGAATCGTAATAACCCCAGGGGCGGAATACCTTGCGGTGATAATTCGCTTCGGTACCCGCTTCTCGTTTGATCCGTGCCACCACGGCTTTCACGTCCTGCACCGCCGATTGTTTGGCGACCAGGATCGCATCCGGGGTCTCGACCACGATCAAGTCGTCGGTGCCGACGCAGGCCACCAGGCGGCCGTCGGAATGGACGAAGGTATTGGTGGCGCCTTCCAGCATCACTCGTCCGCGCGTCACATTGCCTTGCGCATCTTTCGGCAAGACATCCCACACGGCATCCCAGGCGCCGACATCGGACCAACCGGCGTCAAGCGGCACCACCACCGCGTCAAAGCCGGAGTCGGCGTCGGCGACGCGTTCCATCACGGCATAGTCGATCGACTGCGAGGGGCATTCGGCAAATTGTTTCGCATCGACGCGCAGGAAATCCGCATCGCTGGTCAAACCATCATACGACGCCACGCAGATAGCGTGAATCGCCGGGGCAAAGGTTTCGATCGCCCGCAGCCAGACGGATGCCTGCACCACAAATACGCCGCTGTTCCACAAAAATTCGCCGCTGGCCAGGTATTGCTCAGCCAGTTCCCGGGCCGGCTTTTCGACAAAACGATCAAGCACGTAACCGCCATGTTCGTCCAGTGTAGCGCCGACTTTGATATATCCGTAGCCGGTTTCCGCACGGGTCGGCACGATGCCCAGGGTGACAATTTTCCCTTCGCCGGCGTAACGAATGGCGGTTGAAATCGACTGCTGGAATGCCGCGACGTCGACCACCGCATGGTCCGCCGGCATCACCACCATAATCGAATCGCCGCCGCCGCTGACCAGCGATTGCGCGGCAAGCGTCAGCGCCGGAGCGGTATTGCGCCCTTGCGGCTCAAGAATGATGCGAGCCTTGATATTCGATTTACGTAATTGTTCGGCGGTAATAAAACGATGTTCTTCGCCGCAAATAATGATGCTTTCCGCCGCCAACGGATAGCTGGCGGAAATGCCTTGCAGGCGCTTGGCGGTCAATTGCAATAGCGAATCATCCGCGGTCAGGCTGATCAATTGCTTGGGGAATTGCTCGCGCGACAAAGGCCATAGTCGCGTGCCGGCGCCGCCGGCGGGAATCACCGCATGTACCGGCAAGTGTGCATTGGCTGCTTGCGCCAAGGTATCGAAGATGGGCTGTCTGATATTCATCTCACGCGCTCCCGTTGCTCAGTGGGTAAACCACGGCCGGCTAGCTGGCCGATTGGCGACCCGGGCGCCGCCAAGGCACGCCGGGTCGAAGGATGTGGCTGTTGTGTCGCGGCGCTTCAGCGTTTAACCCGCTTGCACTGCATGGATGGCGTGCGGCACCGATTGCACCTCGACCGATTGCGGCCGCCCGATGCTGTGGTACTCGATGCCTTGGGCTGCAACCGCCGCCGGCTCATACAGATTGCGGCCGTCGAAAATCAGCGGCGCGGTGAGAGCTTGCTTGAGGGCGGTGAAATCGGGACTCTTGAAAGCCGTCCACTCGGTCACAATCACCAGTGCATCGGCACCTTCGGTAGCGTCCATCGGGGTTTTGGAAAACGACAGGCGCGAATGGGCGTCCGGGTCATCCTTCAAGTCGATGGCAAAAACCCGCCGCGCCTCGGCAATCGCCACCGGGTCATAAGCACGCACCGTAGCGCCACGCTTGAGCAAGGCCGCGATCAGTTCGCGGCTCGGCGCTTCGCGCATATCGTCGGTATTGGGTTTAAAAGCCAGTCCCCATACGGCAAAGGTACGATCGATCAGATCCACGCCCAGACGCTGCGCAATCTTGTCGACCAGCACATGTTTTTGCTCATCGTTGACCGCTTCGACGGCCTTGAGAATCTGCAACTCCTGGCCATTCTCGGCGGCGGTCTGCACCAATGCGCGCACGTCCTTGGGGAAACAGGAACCGCCGTAACCGGCACCCGCATACAAGAAGTCATAGCCGATGCGCGGGTCGGAACCGATACCGCGCCGTACCGCTTCGATATCGGCACCGATGCGGTCGGCCAGATTGGCCAGCTCGTTCATAAACGAAATGCGTGTTGCCAACATTGCATTGGCGGCGTATTTGGTGAACTCGGCGGAACGCACATCCATGTAGAGCGTGCGTTCATGATTGCGGTTAAACGGCGCATACAGCTCTTTCATCGACTCGCGGGCACGCAGACCCGGTTTGTCGGAATCGATCCCGATCACGATCCGGTCGGGGCGGCTGAAATCCTGTACCGCCGCGCCTTCCTTCAAAAACTCGGGATTGGAAACCACCGAGAAGTCGTGCCGCACATGGCGTCGCGACAGTTCGTCGGCGATCACGTCGTGCACCCGTTTTGCGGTGCCGACCGGGACCGTCGATTTGTCGACCACCACCTTGAAGTCCTGCATATGCGCGCCGATGTTGCGCGCGGCGGCCAGCACATATTGCAGATCGGCGGAGCCATCTTCGTCGGGCGGGGTGCCGACCGCGATAAATTGCACGTCGCCGTGGGCCACGCTGGCCACCAGGTCGGTGGTGAATTTCAGGCGTCCGCTGGCGCGGCCGCGATCGATCAATTCCTTCAGTCCCGGTTCATGGATCGGAACGCCGCCGCTGTTAAGCAAGGCTATTTTCTTTTCATCGACGTCGACGCACAGTACATCGTTGCTGGTTTCAGCCAGACATGCACCCGTAACCAGGCCAACGTAACCTGTGCCAATAATCGTAATTTTCATGTTAGCCTTTTGCTTAGCTATGCCTAACGTTGGCGTTAAGCGTTGAATGTGACCGTTACCGGCGCTGCGACCTGCTGCATGACAGCGGCGATATTTATCTTTGGCGAGACGGCAACGGCTGCTGCTTGAGTGTCTCCTCCCTATTCTGGCGCGGCTCACCTTCCGCTTGATCTGCTGTGCTTACCGTGGCGTGTATTCCGTCCGGTTCCGCTGATGCTGCATGATTCTGCTGTACACGCGCCTTGGCCAGCGCCTGGCTCACCGCCTGGACCATTTCCACCGCGGCGGTGGAGGTCGGCAAGTCTTTGGCGCAACGCTGCGACAGCGTGGCCTCAAAATCGCCCAAGACGGCGGTGCGCGACAGCACCGCCCGGGCGAATTGCCGCCCGGCCGCGCCCAAGCGCGCTCGCTCGGCCGCATTGGCGGCTAATTTCTTGATCGCTGTGGCCAAGGCATCGACGTCGCCGGGTGTCACGACCACACCGCGCGGCGCCACCACGTCGAACAATTCCGTGCCCGGGCTGGCCATGGCGATCACCGCGCGCCCGCTGGCAAACATGCCGGTCAGCTTGGACGGCATCACCAGGTCGGCGGCATCCGCGCGTTGAGGCAGCACGTGGATATCGGCCAGGTTGAGCAGGTCGTTAAGACGCTCCAGAGGCTGGAGGTCGATAAAACGGCAATGCGGCAAGGCACCGCACAATGCATCGAGCGTAGCGCGTGCCGGGCCATTGCCGCAAAACACAAACACCACGGCATCCTGTTCGGTAAAAGTTGCCGCCACCGCGCCCAGGACATCCAGCCCTTGTTTTTGGCCCATGTTGCCGGAGTACAGTACGACCGTCGCCGCAGCGGGAATGTTCAATTCCGCGCGAAATTGGCTGGCGCGCGGCAGGGGGAAGATAGCCTCGGTGTCGGCCCAGTTGGCAAACCGCACCAGCTTGGCGGGAGCTATGCCTTTACGCGCCGCATGTTCGACCATCTTCGAGGAAATGGTTGAAATCGTATCAAAACGGCCGAGCAAGGCGCGTTCAGCCGCCAGCGCGCAGCGCTTGAGAAAACCGCCCTTCAGCAGATCCAGTTTGAAGGCCGCATCGACTTCGAAATCCTGGATATGCAACCATGCATGGGCACCGCTGAGCCTTGCCAAAAGCCAGCCCGCAGGCGCATTCAATAAGCTCGGGGCAATGCAGATCACCGCATCGGGGCGCCAGAACAACTGGCGCAGCACCAGCGGAAAACTGCTCAGGGCAAAACTTGCCAGGTGTATCAGCCGTGTCAGGCCCGAGGGTTTTTTCGGCACCCACAGCGGCGCGCGGGTAATCTCCACTCCGTGTTCTGTTTGCCGGCTATAACGCCACGCCGAGAAATCCGCGGCAACCGACCATTGCGGATAATAGGGCGGCGCGCAGATGACCCGCACTTGGTGGCCGTTCGCCGCCAACGATTCCGCCGTTTCGGCCGTGTATTTGCCTATCCCGGTCAACTCCGGAGCGTAGTTGATTCCGTAAATGAGAATCTTCATCGACTCTTTCCGCTTGATCTGCAAAAACATGGACACATGCAGAAATACACGTGCTGTCAGCGATAGCTTGCATTGCCTTGAAAGTATCTTGCGCCCAAGCGGCGAAAACGGGCCGCCATGATATCGCTAAGGTCCGCCAAATATTCCAATTGCCGCCTCGCACGACTTCACCCGGCAGGTCGTTGGCGTCAAAATACCGCTGTTGTCCGCCAAATCCTTGAATGCACTTGCCTTGCGGAACTAGGGTGCGCCCTAATGTACTAACACTATTATTTAACGGCGAGGATTACGATGCAAAAGGTTGCTTTGATCACCGGCGTTACCGGGCAAGATGGCGCCTATCTGGCGGAATTGCTTCTGAGCAAGGGTTATATCGTTCACGGCATCAAACGGCGCGCGTCGCTGTTTAATACCGATCGGATCGATCACTTGTACCAGGACCCGCATGAGGAACAGCGCCGCTTTATCCTGCATCATGGCGACATGACCGATTCGTCGAGCCTGATTCGCATTATCCAGGCGGTCAAACCTGACGAAATTTACAATCTGGCGGCGCAAAGCCACGTTGCGGTTTCGTTCGAGGAACCGGAATACACGGCGAACGCCGACGGCATGGGTGCATTGCGCATCCTGGAAGCCATCCGGATTCTCGACCTGACCAAAACCACTCGGTTTTATCAAGCCTCGACGTCCGAACTGTACGGCAAGGTGCAGGAAATTCCGCAATCCGAGACCACCCCGTTTTACCCGCGCAGCCCTTACGCCGTGGCTAAAATGTATGCGTACTGGATTACCGTCAACTATCGCGAAGCGTATGGCATCTACGCCTGCAACGGCATCCTGTTCAATCATGAATCGCCACTGCGCGGCGAGACCTTCGTCACGCGCAAGATTACCCGGGCCTTGGCGCGTATTTCGCTGGGACTGCAGGACAAGCTGTTCCTCGGCAACCTCGATTCGCTGCGCGACTGGGGTCACGCAAAAGATTACGTGGAAATGCAGTGGCTGATGATGCAACAAGATGTGGCGGAAGATTTTGTGATTGCCACCGGCGAGCAGCATAGCGTGCGCGAATTTGTCACGCTGACGGCCAAGCATCTGGGTATTTCGCTGCAATGGGAAGGCAAGGGCGAAAAAGAACAAGGCATTGTGGTCGATGTCGGCGTCGATGCCCGGGTCAAGGTCGGCGATGTGATCGTCGAAGTCGATCCGCGTTACTTCCGTCCGACCGAAGTGGAAACGCTGCTGGGCAATCCGGCCAAAGCCAAGGCCAAGCTGGGTTGGGTGCCGACCACCACGTTCGAGCAATTGGTCGAAGAAATGATTACCAAAGACTTGCAGGACGCGAAAAAAGATACCTTGATCCAAAAACACGGTTTCGCTGTTTACGAACGCAAGGAGTGATGCATGCCTACTCACGCGAAGAAACGGATTTTTGTGGCCGGCCATCGCGGCATGGTGGGTTCCGCGCTGGTCCGGCAACTGCAAACGCACGAGCATGTCGAACTGGTCTTGCGTAGTTCCGCCGAGCTGGATTTGACCAACCAGGCGGCGGTGCAGAATTTCTTCAAGAATGAGCACATCGACGTGGTGTATGTGGCGGCCGCCCACGTCGGTGGAATACACGCCAACAATACTTATCCTGGCGACTTCATCTACCGCAATCTGATGATCGAGACCAATGTGATTCATCAGGCGCGTATGGCCGAAGTCCAGCATCTGATGTTTCTCGGCTCGTCGTGCATCTATCCCAAGCATGCCGCGCAGCCGATTACCGAAGAAGCGTTGTTGACCGGGCCGCTGGAAGAAACCAACGAGCCCTATGCCATCGCCAAAATTGCCGGGATCAAGTTATGCGAATCGTATAACCGACAATTCGACGTCGATTATCGTAGTGTGATGCCCACCAACCTGTACGGTCCGGGCGACAACTTCCACCCGGTCAACAGCCATGTGATTCCGGCCTTGATGCGGCGTTTCCACGAAGCCAAAGTCAGCGGTGCAGAATCGACTACGTTATGGGGCAGCGGTCAGGTCCGGCGCGAGTTCCTGCATGTCGACGATCTTGCCGGCGCCTGCATCTTGGCGATGAACGTGCCGAAAGACCTCTATTACAGCGTGGCGTCGCCGCGCTGCTCGCATCTCAACGTCGGCTCAGGCTCCGATTGCACGGTACGGGAATTGGCCGAACTGATCGCTCGCGTGGTAGGCTTCGAAGGTCGGATCGAACACGACCTGAGCAAGCCCGACGGCACGCCGGCCAAGCTGATGAGCAGCGCCAAACTGCATACGCTGGGTTGGCAACCGCAGGTCGGGCTGGAACAGGGTTTGGCATCGACCTACGCCTGGTTCTCCGAAGACCAGCTTGCGGCCGCCGCCTAATCGCCATGAGCGATATTCGCTGGATACCCAAAACCAAAGACGCACAGACGGAGCGCGAGACGTCCGAGCGCGTCTATCAGGACTTGTCGCGTTTTGCCGTGCCGCCCGGCTTTCGCGGCCGGCCGAGCTGGTTTGTGCAGTTATGGTGGATCGTCGATGCTTTGCTGTTTCGCCCCTCGCCGCAAGTCATGTACGCCTGGCGCCGGAGTCTGCTCAGGCTGTTCGGTGCGCAAGTGGGCGCCGGGGTGATTATCCGGCCGTCGGCGCGTGTGACCTACCCGTGGAAAGTCTCGATCGGCGACCACGCCTGGATCGGCGATGACGTGACGCTGTATAGCCTGGGGCAGATCGATATCGGCGCTCATTCGGTGATTTCGCAAAAATCCTATCTGTGTGCCGGCGACCATGATCATCTGCAACCCGACTTCGCCATTCGCGGCCGCCGCATCTGTATCGGCGCGCAAGTCTGGGTCGCTTCGGATGTATTTGTCGCCCCTGGCGTGAGCATCGGCGACGGCACCGTGGTCGGTGCCCGCAGTACGGTGGTTCACGACCTGCCCGCGGGCATGATCTGCATCGGCAACCCAGCCAAGGCGATCAAGCGGCGCGTGATGCGCGGCGTGTGATCTGCCGTTGAGCTTTCGCGCCTGATCTCCGCTTCCGCTCAGGGGCTTCGGCCGGCACGCCCCAACTCAATCCGATCTGAACCCTGGCACTGGGTCCGCACGCCCTACTGCGGCGTCGCGCCCCAGGTGTAGTCGGCTTGCGGTGCGTCCCAGCTCGGCGCATATAAGGCGCTGGAGTTGCTGGTGTTTGAAGCGCCCCAATTGTAATCGGTGTATTTGTTGGGCACGGCGGGAGCCGGCGGCACCTTGATCTTTTTAAGTCCATGAGCCGGTTTTGCGCCGCTGCCCGAAACGGTACCGGCGCGGCCCACCCCCGTACCGCCCACACTACCTGCCGTACCCTGCCCGCTCGAACCCATGCCGGGCATGCCGCCGCCGCTCGTGCTGCCGCCCATGCCGCTGCTTGAGCTACCACCCGAGCCGCTACTTGAACCGCTACCCGAACCGCTGCCGAAGCCGCCGCCCGAATTGCTCCCTGAACCGCCGCCGAAACCGCCGCTGGAGCCGCCCGATCCACCCGAACCACCCAATCCGCCCGAGCCGCTGCCGCCCGTCATGCCGCCATTGTTCGATCCGGGTGGTTTGAGTTGCGCCGCGGCCGGGGTCGAAGTCAACAACGGCACCAGCAACAGAGTCCCCAGCACTGCGCCCAGGAGCGGCGAGCGTCCAGCTTGGAAATTTTTCACGGGCGTGCCTCCTGAATCACATCGACGACCTGCGAAGCCGCCGTCTGAATCCGGAAATAGCATTCGAAACAGGCCAGTGCCGCGCTCCGCATGGCCTCGCGTTCAGCCGGCGTGGTTTGCACCACCCAGCGGCGCAGCGCTTCGGTGACACCCTCAAGGGTATCGGCATAGACCCAGCCGCCGCCTGAAACCTCGACCTCGTGGCAAATATTCACGCGGTTGGAAATCAGCACGGGTGTGCCCGAGGCCAGCGCTTCGACCACCGAGATGCCGAAATTTTCTTGATGCGACGGCAGCACAAATACCTCCGCCGCCTGCAGCGCCGCCCATTTGAGCCGTCCGGTCAGCATTCCGGTCCAGACCACACGCTCGGCAATGCCCAGTGCCGCGGCCTGCTGCTGCAATTGTTCCAGCAACGCCGGTGCCGCCGGACCGGCCATCACCAGTTGCACTGTGGCATCGTGTTGCGCCACCGCGGCAAAGCCGGCCAGCAACAAATCACAGCCCTTTTTTTCGTGGATCCGGCCGAAATACAGCAATACCCGCCGCCCAAGCAGTTCAGGAAAGGTTTGCCAGAACAATGCCGTGGCGTGCATCGCGTCGGGCGGCACCGCATCGATGCCGAAGCCGGTGACTTTCAAGGGGTAACTGTCATTGAGAAAGGGGCTGCGTGCCAGTTCCAGTTCGGTATGACAGGTAAATAAAATCGCCTGGGCGCGGCCGAATACCCAGCGCTCGGCCAGATTCCAGTAGAGCAGTTTTTTCAGGTGCTTGGCACGATACGTCTGCTGGAACCACGGGTCCAGCATACCGTGCGGAAAGACGAACAATGGCGTGCGAGTTCCCAGCAGGCCAAGCCGGGCAGCCACGCTGTGAAATTGCCAGATACCATGCACAATCAGCGCATCGTATTCACTCGCATGGGCTCTCAGCCAGCGCACCAGTCCCACACTCAAACCGTAAAAGCCACGGCCTGGACCGAGCTTATGTACCCGGCCTTTGATGCGCTCGAAGTCGGGCGTGTCCGGGGAATCGAGCGTCGCCACTTCGCTGGTACAGCCGAAATGGGTCATATGATTGACCAATTGCACCACCGCTTCGGCAACGCCGCCGGTACGCGGTTCCAGCGACGGCAGCAGATGCAGCACCCGCATCGGCGCGCGCCGCACGGCGGCGGGCGCCGGCGCCATCACCTCATCGAGCAGGACAGTCGAGTTCAGTGCTTTCATAGAAAAAACTCCTTGGGGCGAGTCGCACCCTCGCTTCGATGACGCACGATTTTTTCGAAATGCGCGGCCCCGGCCTGTGCCGTCAACCGTTGCACAGCCCATTGCATACGCGCCTCGCGGGCCGCGGCGGTGAGCCCTTCCTCACGCTGCAGCGACATGATGGCCGCGGCGATAGCGGCGCTATCGCCCGGCGGCACGACACAACCGTTACCCGGCTGGTCCAGCAAAATCGAAGCGCCGGCGCAATCCGAGGCAATCACCGCGACACCCGCCATTAACGCCTCGCTGACCACCGCGCCCCAGCCGTCATCTTTACTCAGTGACGGCAAGATCAGAATGTCGAAGTCACGCATGCGTTGCTGCACTTCATTGATCGGCAAGGGTCCGGTAAAGATTGCATCGAGTTGCAGAGCGGCGGCTTGTTGTTCCAATTGCCGGCGCAACTCGCCGTCGCCGATCAGGGTGATACGCGCGGGAATAGCGAGCTGAGCCAATGCAGTCAAGACAAAACGGACACCCTTTAATTCGGTGAAACGCCCGACATAAGCAAGATTCAATACACCGCCGCGAGTGTCGGCAGGCAAACCGGCCGCGCCCGGCGGCGGCAAAAAATAGGCAAAGGGAAACACCCGGTCGGCGGCATAACCGACGGAGCGAAACCATGGCGGTCCATGCCGCCCTATCGCCAGCACAAATTGCACACGCCGGGTCAGCCAGCCTTCCGTCAGACGCGATTGCAGATAACGCAAGCCGCCTTTCCAGCCGGCATTATCGCGCGGCTCGGACATCAAGGCGAACGACAGCCGCTGTTGTTTGACCTGACGCAGCGCATAGGTCAGCGTGGCAAACCAGCGGATTCCCGAAAACACGTGCAAGCAGGTCGCTCCACCCTCGGCGATCAAGCTGTCGATCTCTTGGTTCGAAGGCGCCACCACGGTACGGTGCAAGATCTCTGCGGTGTCGGTCCAGCCCAGGGCCTGACGTGCTTCAGGCACCCCTTCATGACCGACGCAGTAGACCGTCACCGCCGGCCCCAGGCGCTGCGCCACGGCGCTGATAAAGGCCGATTTATGCGGCGAGATACACGGCTCCCAAAACACGATGCGATTGAAGCTCAGCGGCAATGCGCTGGGCGGCAGATCGCTTGGCGAGGTCCCACTCATGGCAAAACCTTCTTGGCTACCGCCGGACACCCGGCAAACAGCGTATTCGCCGGATAGTCGCCGTGGCGCATGGTGGCGCCTGCCGCGACCACCGAACCGGAACCCACGGTTGCGCCGCCCAGCACAATACAACCCGTACCGATCCACGAACCGTCGCCGATCGCGATCGCCGCCGAATACCCTTCTCCGGCTCGGCGCTGCGAGTCGCCCAGGCGATGCGAGCCGGTGTGAAACAGCACGTTGGGCGCGATGTCGCAACGCGCTCCGATCACCACCGGCGCATCCGGGGCCACGATAAAGACGCAGCGCAAACCCAGCCAGGTTTCCGCGCCGATGGCAATCCTGCCGCGCCCGTAGAACTTGACTCCGCCGGTAATCTTGCAGCCCGGCCCCAGTTCGAACCCGAGCAAGGTCAACAAGCGATGCTTGAGCGGGAAAAAACGCGTGGGCGGCAGTACTGTCAGAATCAAATTAGCGAGCGGATTGCGCAACGCGGCAAACCTAGGGTTCATGGCACATCACCTGGTGCAAGCGGGTTAAGGAATTCGACCAGCCGGCGCCCTACCGAGCGGCGGCTGCAACTTGCTGCAATGACTTTTTGCCCGGCCGCCGCCACGCGCGCAAAATGTTCCGGCTCGCGCACGATGGCGGCGATCTGATTCGCCAGCACCTGCGCCGTGGCTTGCGGCAAGATGGCTGCCGTGTCTTGATTGAATAACAAAGCGATATCGCTGACTTGAGTGGTCAGCAACAGCAAACCATGACTCGATAGCTCAATCACTTTGGAGGGAAAGGTGGTGCTATTGATTTGGTCGCCCGGCACCCGCAACGACAGGCCCACGTCAGCATCGGCCAGAGTGCGGCGATATTCGTCCGGACCGATATCCTGCCGTACGCTCACCACCACCCCGGCCGGCCGAACCTCTTCCGCCAGGGCGTTAAGCTGCTCGGTGCCGCCAAAGCCGGTGACCACAAAATGCACTTGACTCGCCAAATCGCGATGCTCCTGCGCAAATAGGCGCACCGCATCGACGAACAGCTTCAAGCCGGTATCGAGCTGAATCGATCCGCCATAAAGAAACACCACCGGTTTCTGAAAGGCACGGGTGCGCACCTTCACTTCCGGCGACACCCCATTGACCACACACACATTGTCCAGACCCAGCACACCGGCAAGCTGGTGCGATACGACAATCGAGCGCTTGCTGCATAAGCGCGTCAAGATACGGAAACTGATGCGATTGGAAAAACCCCGCAGGTTTTTTTCATCGGTGCGCGGACCGTCTTCCAGATCGATCACCACATGCTCGCGGCCATTGCGAAAACATAACCACGCCGCCAGCAGGATATATTCGGGGAAATAATTGTAGAGCACCACGCTGTCGTCGCGCCGGACTTCGCGCCAGGCAAACCACAGATACGCAAAAGCGGAATACAAACGATTCAAGCCGCGAATACTGATCGAAGACAGATAAGCACACGCCACCCGCCCCTCCCGGCACGCAAAACCTTTAAAAAATATCTGCGCCGGGCTGGCCGTGACAATCGGCGAACTGACGATAAAAGTCTCGCGCAACTGGCTGCGCACACTGGCCGCCATGCCGATAACTTTCTGCGAAGCTGCCCCGACGGCAAAACGCTGCTTATGGTGGACATTGTAATGAGGCAACACCACTGGGGCAAAAAAGAACTGACGCGTCATGACCGGGTAACTCCTGCATAATTCGATGGAGCGGCGAATTGACCGCTGACTGACTCCCGGGAACTGGCGCGCGCATACCTGGCGATCTGGATCGCCAGGGTAAACATGACGATCTTGTCGAAGTCCAACGGTGCGCCGTTCTGCGCCATCAGCAACACCATAAATAAGGCACAGATGGCCACGCCGGTGCTGCGCAACAACATCACGAACAAGGGGAAACCCAGCCAACCGTAGGCAAAAAACAAATTGAGGCTGCCGTTATGAAACGGCCCGTCCTCAAACGGTTCGATCAAAGCATGCTGTTGAAAGTAATCAGAGGCAACCGTCAGCGGTATGCCGAAGGGGGCATGGGCGAGCAAGTAGCCGATCAGCTCGAAGGGCTGGGTAATGCGCAAACCCGCCGAGACGTCGTTACCCGAGAGGATTTTTTCCAGCCGCCCCGGTTCGGCGGCAAAGATCGGCAAAGCCAGAAACAGCAAAGCCAACATACCTAACGTCACCACCGCCACCTTGTCGATGCGCTTGTGATGAAATGCCGCCGTGATCACTACGTTGCTGATCAAACCATAGAAGGTCTGCGATACCGCACATGCCACCAGCGCCAGGCCGGTGGCAATCCACTGTTTCCGTCCTTTCAGCGTATGCAGGCAGATAAAATTCAGCACCAGGCTGACGCCACCGAGATACGACGGCTCGGAGAACCCGGCGGACGGACGAATAACCCAGTCATAGCCATGTTCCTTGGCATGTTCGACCCACGACGAGGCCAGCGAAATATCGCCGCTGTTGATAAACAGCGACTTCGGCATATAGAGTGCGATGCCCTTTTTCGATGCCAGCCATTGCGCGATGGCGAACAAGGCCAGCCCCCCCAGGATGAGCAGGGGCCACATGCCGTTAAATCGGCTCAGGTCGTAACGCGGCGTGCCGGCCAAGAGCCAGAACAACAACATCAAACCCACGGCCAAGCGAAATTCCCGCAGCAAGTTGGGCGTGTCGGGGAGATAGATGGTGGCCCAGAGCAAACTGAGACTGAATGCCACGACCACTAAAACGGTCTGCATCGGCAACACCTTCATCCGCGTGTTCCAGGCGACCAGCACAAACAACACCGCCGACAGCGAGGCGAAATAGTTCAGGCCATATTGAATCGCCGGCAATAGCAAAATCACGCTATGCGGTAGCGGACAGGCGCAAAAATCGTCGTAGACTCGGCGAACCAGGCTCATGGTCAGGCCACCACGGCAATCGTGTCGACCCGGCGCACGCTGAGCAAACGCCGATACAACGCCTTGCCGGCGCGCTCGCCCAGCAGCCCGATCGCCAGCCAGAACAGCGTGCGTTTGGAGCCGCGGTCGGCCAGCAAGGCTCGCACAAACAAACTCAGGGACCGGAAATAATTGCGTCCGAGCTTGGCTTTGCCATTGGCAATCAAGGCATCGACCCGCACCCTGCGGCGGAACACCGCAAAGTCGGTATGGGTGGACATTTCGCGGCCCCATTTTTTCTCGATCGCGGCCAGCCCCGCGAGACGGCGCACGATATTGACGCTGGTGCGGTCGCCGGCGTGCTGGATAAATTCAACCAAGGCCTCGTCGACATAAGCGAAGTCGCCGAAAGCCAGGCAGCGCAGCCACATATCGAAGTCCTGGAAACTGGGCAAAGTCTCGTCGAAACAACCGGCGTCGAGCAACACCTGGCGCTTCACCAGCACCAGGCTGGTCGAGGTCGGGCATTCACCGCCCAAGGCCTGGGTCCGAGTCCAGATCGGCGTGCTGGCGCGGCAGCGGCGCGAGTGGCCGAAGGCGAGATCGATATCGATGTATTGGCACAGAGCCCCGACATAATCGGTTTGCGCCAGCAAATGTACCTGAGCGGAAATTTTCCCCGGCAGCCAACGGTCGTCGTCATCCAGAAAGGCAATCAATTCGCCCCGCGCCGCGGCGATTCCCGTGTTGCGCGCGCCGCAGGCACCTTTGCTGTGGGTGTTGGGAATCAATACCACACGCCCGCCGGCAATCAAGTCCGTCAGTGCCACGCGGGTATTGAGTTGCTCCTGCGGATCGGTATTGTCGTCGATCACGATCACTTCCAACTGCGGGTAGTCCTGGGTCAGCACTGTCTCGACCGCCGCGCGTACCATCTCGCTGCGTTTGTAGGTCGGGATAATGGTGGAGACCAATGGCGTCCAAGTTTGATTCATCTGAATTCTCCTGGTGTTCTATCGGTCGTGGCGTAACTCATGTGACTTAACCCAAGCGACTTAACTCAAGCAAAGTGCAGCGCACGGCGCAACACCGACATCTGGTCGGGATTGAAGCGGTGGATATGCCACAGTCCATAAAGGCCGCCCAGCGCTGCCGCCAACAACAAATGCGGCAAGGTCGCCAAAGCGAATAAATCGAGGGTGCGGCTGGCGCCATAGGCCACCACATACACCCCCGCGCCCAATACCACCTGCCACTGCAAGGCGCGCAGCAACATCAGCAAAGGCATCTCAAGCAAGCTCGCAGTGAGTCTCAAATAGACCGGCGCGCTGATCAGCGTGGCCACCAGATAAGCGATCACCATGCCGTGCAATCCGCCGAAATGGGCGCCAATCAACCAGCACACGATATGCACCACAGCGACGCCGAAATTCAACATCAGCAACCAGGCGGTGCGCCCTTTCACCATAAATACGGCCGGTGCGGTGCTCATCACCGATTGCACAAACCCTACCGGCGCCAGCCATAACAACAGGGCCGCCACGCCGCTCCATTTCGAACCGAGGGCGACCGCCACAAACGGCACCCGCAAGGCCATCAGGCCGCCCATCATCGGCGCGGTAATCAAGGCGACGAACGACACGCTTTGCAGATACTTTTCTCTCAAGGCGACGGGGTCGGCTTGATGCGCGCTCATTACCGGGTACAGCGCCTTGGACGCCACCAGCGCAATACTTTGCAACGGATACAGCATGATTTTGAACGCTAGCGAATAAGGACCCAAGGCGATGGCGCCCAGCACCTTGCCGACAATCATCGAGTCCGCATTGCGATTCAGGTAAATCACCAGATTCGACAAAGTCAGATTCGACGAGAAACCGAAAATACGACGGATTTCCTTCACGTCGCAGCGCCAGTTCGGCCGCCACGGCGAGGCCAGAAACATCTGGATCGACGACAAACTGGAATGAACGATCGCCTGAATGATCAAGCTTTTGACGCCCAGGCCAAAATGAGCGGCGATGATGGCGGCGGTCATGCCGCAGGTGTAGGACAGCACATCCGAACGCGCCACCGTCCTGAAGCGCGAGTCGCGCTCGAGCAGGGCCTGGTGCGCGGCACCCAGGCTCATCACGGGAAAGGTCAAGGCCAGCCAGCACAACACCACGCTTAACGACGCCGAATTGAACAAGCGCGCCAGCGGCACCGAGAACAGCACAATCAATAATGCAATCGTCGAACCGGAGAACACATTGAGCCAGAAGATCGAATTCACCATATTCGGCGTCAGCGTGCGGCTGCGGATAATGGCCGGGCCGGTGCCCATGTCGCGCAATAGTCCGGCCAGGTTGGTCACCACCGTGGCCAGCGCCATCACGCCAAAATCGGTCGGGCTTAACAGCCGCGACAAAATACCCAGGCCCACCAGTTGCACCACTGTTTTTGCAATCTGCGCCGTCGCCAGCCAACGCGCGTTTTTGCCCATCGACGGCGGTGCGGTGGTCTCGATTGAGAGTTCCGGAGTGGACATATCGGCCATGTTGAGGTTACCCAGCAGTAAAAACGGTGCGGAAAAGTGGCAGCAAACGTTCGCTGCCGCGCTGGCTCAAATGGTCGCCATCGATATACAGGGGCATCAAGCCGTCTGAGCCCATGCAACGCCCATTGCGGCACAAGTATTGCGTCGGATCGAGCAAGGTCACGCCGCATTGACTGGCGGCGGCTTCGATGGCGCCGCTGGCAACCTGATTGCGGGTGTCATAGCTGGCCCGCGAGATCGACACATCGGCCGGATGCCGATCCAGGATCATCGATTTGGCCAGATAGTCCGGCACATCCTGATTCATTTCCGGAATCGGCAGCAGGACAAATACCTTGCGCGTCTTGGCCAAACTGCACAGATCCTGGGTCAGAAATTGCGCATAGTGAGTGCGTCGCGCCACAATGTCGGCCAGCGGCCGCTGGCCGTTAAAGCCGATCAGGATGGTCGGGTCGTCGTTCACTGTCTTGCCTTCGACATACGCCGAGAAACGCGCCACCATCACCAGCGGCACACTCTTGGGAAATTGGTCGATCTGCTGCATCACCTGTTTGGCAAAAGAACGGCAGGGTTCTTCCTGGTGTTTGCCAAAACGGCTGGCGCCGGCAAACGGCGGACATCCGGAGGTGCCGAAAAACATCACGCTGCGGTCGTTCTCGGCGGCCGACTGCGCAATGCTGCTAATCACCGCGTTACCGTGGCTGTCGCCCCACACAATGGCACCGACCTCGGGCTCCGTACCATACCGGCAGCCGATATCGTCCTTGCCGTCGTTCATCCGGTAGACACTGTTGGTCAGGCATTCGGTGCGGCGCGGGTCGACATCAGTACTTTCAGCCGACACCTGCTGCACCTGGGCCGGCAAACGCGATTCAAAACCTTTGCCGTAAGTGACCGCCGCACAAGACATCACCACACAAGCGGTACCAACCGCCAAGGTAGCCAAACCGCGGAAGCCGAATTTTTCGCGCAAACCCGCGGCGCGGCGTTCGATCAATTCGTATGAGACAAAACCCATCGCAATCGACGTCAACAAACCGCCGACGATCACGGTGGCGTTATGCGTGGGCAGATCCAGATAATGCGTCAGCACCACCAGCGGCCAATGCCACAAGTAAATCGAATATGACCAAAGACCGATGCGTTGCAGCGGTGCGAAGCGTGTAAACCAGGTATGCCGGTCGGCAAAGATCACCGCGGCCGCGCCCAGCACCGGCACCAGAGTGCGCCAGCCCGGCCAATCGTCGGCCGAGGTGAAATAGAGACCGGAGAACACAATGGCCGCGAGACCCACCGTTTGCAAGCTGCGTGCTTGCAAGGAGCTTAACTTGATGCTGTCGCCGTAGAGCAGTACCAGGCCACCGGTCACCATTTCCCACACTCGTGTCGGCAACAGGAAGAAGTTCGCTTCCGGGTAATGCCTTGCCGCGACCAGCGCCAACACAAAAGATACGCCGCCCATCAGCCACAGTACGCTGCGGAACATGGTTCGACCACGGCCGAGCAGACGTACCGCCAGCATCAGCAGCACCGGGTAAATCAAATAAAACTGCCACTCGGCCGACAGCGACCAGGTGTGCAAAAACCATTTGGTTTGCGACGATGAATCGAAATACCCCGCTTCACGCCAATACACAAAATTCGAAATAAACGTGACCGAGGCACCGGCATGTTCGGCCAAAATTTTATAACCGTGCGGATCGAGGTAAAACCAGCCGAACACCAGGCCGGCCGCGCACAACACAGCCAGTGCCGGAACGATGCGGGCGAAGCGCGACAGATAAAAATCGAATAGCTTGAAACGCTCGGCTTCAAGACGACCGACAATAATCGCGGTCATCAAATAACCGGAGATCACAAAAAACACATCCACGCCGACAAAACCACCTTGAACAAAGGGGGTTTGAAAGTGGAATAACACCACCAGTGCGACGGCCACACCGCGTAACGCATTGATGTCGGGCTTAAACCGCATATCGAGGTTTCCTTGACCGCTTGGAAGAAAGCAAACTGAATTGCCGCAAGCTAGTTGTCATTCCGGTGAGGATCAAACCCCGGGACCTTAAAGCCCTGCTGTAATGCAGGCGAAGTGGGCGACACTTGGAAATCCGAAAATCGGGTTCTGGCGGCGTCGCTCATGGAATGGGCAAACACCACATCCGCGCTACCGAACATCGCGACGTTTTGAATCAACGGCAACGCGCGCGCATCGATCATGGTGGCGCGCCCGCCCACCACGGCATTGCGCCGCAAGATGATATTTTTCGGCGCCCCGGGCCGGTCGCTCAGAATCGTGGTGAGCGTCGGATATTGAGTCGAATAAGGCGGCTGGTCAAAATGGACCGCCTGCAAGGGTTTTTGCAATACCCCCTGCGGATCTTGCGCCATCACCTTTTGCCAGGACAAGCCGCGCGAGTCGATATAAACCGCGGGGGTGCAGTCGACAAACAGGTTGTCTTCCACCAGGATATCGCTGCCGCCACCGATAAAGACCGCCTGGTTGACCCTGGCAAATACATTGCGGCGTATCGTCGTGCCGCCGAATTCATCGTCGAGGTAAATCCCCATGGTCGCGCTCGGCTGTGCCGCGCTGCCGATGTCATGGAAGAAATTATTTTCGATCACAGTGCCGCGCGCGGTCCAGTCGCGGCCGGCATAGATCGCCCCGGTGTCGCCGCTTTCCTGCGCCACGTGGTCGATTTCGTTATCGGCAATCAGGTGATTATTGCCGCCGAAAATAATCCCGGCATGCGGCCCGTCGTGAATATGGTTGCGCACCACCCGGTCTCCGGCCCCGGCAATATTGATGGCCGGCCGGTAGGAACGTGAACGCCGCGCATAATGATCGAATTCGCTGTCCTCGACAAACATGCCGCCCGGCGCCAGCGATACAGGGCTGCCGCCGAATACGGCGAGGCCGCCTTCACCGGTATTTTCCACGGTGACAAAACGAAAACCGCTATTGGTGCCGGTCATAAACGCCGCACGGTCGCCCATATTGCGGATCGCCACATGCTCCACCACCACATCATGGCCGCCACGGATTTCCAGTGCGTTGCCGCGTCCCGCAGTCAGAGTCAATTGACGTATGCGGAGATGACTGACATTGGTGATCACCATCAAGGCATTGGCCACCGAAGCTTCCACCTCGCCGTCATGCAACGGCGCGGGCGGCCAGAAGTAGACCCGTCCGGCGGCGCGGTCGAGATACCATAGTCCGGGTTGATTCAACTCGGCCAGCACGTTGTCGAAAAACACGCGCTGCCCCACCTTCATGCCGAATTGCGGTGCGGGTGCCTGCAGCGTGATCTGACCGGATGCATCTATCGACTCGACCGGCAAGGTGATGTCGGCCCAATCGCGCGCCCAATAACCGGTGGCTTCGAGCTGCGGCTCCTGGCGCCAGGCTTCGGTAGGCGCGCCTTTTACGGTAAAGGTACGGCCATTTTCGCCGTCGGGCAGTTGGGCGATGGTGGCAAAGCCGGTGCTCGGCCAACGTGCCGAGGTCATCGGCTGATCGCGATAGAACAACTCCAGCGGCGCCGGTGTGACCGCAATGCCAAAACCGTGACGCGGCTGGTCGCCCAAGTCGGTAATACCGTTGCGCGCCAGATCGGCCACCAGCACGTGGCCGCGCGCACTGGCGGGCAAGCGCGCCAGTATGGCCGGGTCGCTCACCGGAGCAAAACCATTGACCGGCCTGCTCCCGCTAATCACGGTTTTGCCGACCCCGGCGCCGGTGATGGTAATCGGCGTATCTTTCCAGCTCGGATCGGGTTGAATCTTGAGCGCGTCGCTTAAACGATAGACTCCCGCACCCAACACCAGATTCAGGCTGTCGATCGAGCCCGCCCCCTTGGCTTGCGCCTTGGGTGCGGCCAACACCGCCAGCGCCTGACGCAAACTGAGGTTGGATGCCGACAAGTCGACGCTGCCGGCATCGGCGGCCGAGTTGGTTGCGTTTGAATTGGCGGCCGCGAGCGGCACGTCGACCGCCAGGCACTGGCTGCCGATCAAGCTTGCGGCCGCACAAAGGGAGGTACGCACCAGCCACGACGGCAGCGGATTGCTCCGCTTCAGCGCGGCCGCAAATGAGGCGCGCCGAATTTCAGCGCAGCTCATGACCGGTGTCCACGCGAGCGCATCGGCGCAACGTTGGCGCCCCCGGGCACCGGGGTGGTGGCGTAAGCGTAACTGCCATAACCATAACCATCGTTGCCTGGGCGGCTCTTGAAGCCATTGAATACCGCACCGTTCATCGGCACCCCGGCCTGGGCGAAACGCTTGATCGATTCACGTACTTGCGGCACCGTGGTGACACCTTGCCTGACCACCAGGAAACTGGTGCCCGCATGATGCCCCAGCGCGGTGGCATCGGTCACGGCCAATACCGGCGGCGAATCGATAATCACCACGTCGTAGTTCATGCTGATGTTCTTCAAAAATCCGCTCAGCACGGAACTGAGCAATAGATCCGAAGGATTGCCTTGGGTTCTGCCACGCGCGATCACGTCAAGATTCGGCAAGACGTTCTGACGCAGGGAGGCTTCAAGCGGTTGACCCAGAATGATTTCAGCCAGGCCCGGCGCTTGCGTGATGCCGAAGCGCCGGCTCAAATCGCCGCGCCGCAAATCGGCGTCGATCAATAGCACGCGTTGATCGGAGGCCGCCAGCACCGCAGCCAGATTGGACGCGACAAAAGACTTGCCGACCTCCGGCGTAGGGCCGCTGATCAGGACGATATTATTCTCGGCTTCGAGCAGAATAAACTGCAACGCCGAACGGAAACTGCGCAAGCTCTCAACCGAAATACTGTCGCTGTCGTCGACCGCCAGTAACGACACCTCGCCGGCACGGCGCTTCCCTTTTTTTGCATCGAGTGTCATCTGCTGTTTGCTCAGCGGCACCACCGCATACACCGGAATGCCGCAACCGGCTTCGACTTCATGCGGCTGCACCATCGCACCAAACCAGCGTTTGCGAACCCAAGCCACGCCCACGCCGACAAATAAGCCGATCAGCACCGACAAGCCCACCACGACCTTGCGATTCGGCTTGACCGGGTTTTCCGGAATAAATGCCGTATCCACCATACGCGTGTTACCGGTCTTGCCGGCGCGTGCCAGACGCAGTTGCTGTGCGGTGTTCAACAAACTGGTGTAGAGATCCGTATTGACCTGCACGTCACGCTGCAGACGCAGCTCGGTTTGTTCCAATTCCGGCAATTGACGCGTTTTGGCATCGATCGTGGCAAGCCGGCTCTGCAGCGAGCTCAATTGTTCGTCGATCGAAATCACGGCGGGATGAGAAGCGGTGAAGCGCGCCATCAACTCGCTGCGTTTGGTTTGCAAATCGACAATCTTGCCCTGTATATCGACCGATTGCTGCAATACCGCGGTGCCTTCCTCGGTCAAATCCAGGGTTCCGTTGGTGGAACGGAATTGATTAAACGCTTCCTCGGAATCTTCCAACTGGCGCTTGAGTTTAGGCAACTGCTCCTCAAGAAAACTCAACGACTTTTCTGCTTCCTGGGCTCTTTGTTCGACGTTCTGACGCACGTACTCGCGACCGATTTCGGTCAGGATCAAACTCGTCATTACTCGATCGGGGTCGCGCAGGCTGGCGGTGATGACATCGGCGTCTTTATTCTTTTCGGTAATGAGTAAAGCTTTTTGCAAATCTTCGATTGCATGGACTTTGGATACGCGCACCAGCGAGAAGGTCGCACCGGCAGCCCCTCTCAAAGTATCGACCTGGATCGTCAGCGGTCCTTCGGGCGTATTTGCCGTGAGAGGCGTGCCGACGTGCCCGGTAGCGGAAATACTGTCAAATTTCGCCAGCAAGCGATAGTTGTCGCCGCCTGTCGCGACAATCCTGAAGGGTTTGCCCAACAGTGCCCCCGGCACATCGAAGCGCGACACCGCTACCTTCTCGGTGCCCCACACATAACCGCCATAACCGAACAGGCCAGGTTGGGACACGCCGTCCGCATAGCTGGCAAGCCAGCGGCCGAAGATGGGGAAATATTTCGGCGCGACGCGGATATCGAGGTTGAGTTTGTCCACCGTGCCGCCGACCACCAGGCGCGAACCGACGATATCCATTTCGTCGGAAGCGGCCGATTTGTTATCGAACATCTGTTCGACATTGGCCAGCACATTGTTGGCCGAATTCGGATTGTCCTGCACCTGCAACAAAATATCCGATTGATAAATCGGCGTCGCCAAAATGGCGTAACTGATGCCGATCAAGGTCATGACCAATGTAATCACGCCAATCAACAAACGGTTGTCGAACACCGTATCGATCAAACCGCTGAGGTCGAGATGCGAGTCGTCCTGATTCGCCGTCGGTATGGAATGAATAGGTGTAGGTGGGGGTAATGTCTTCATGCGACTTCCTTCACCGTCTGCTTACGTGACAGACGCGTTAAACGCTCGGTCCAGTCTGCCACGCCGGATTCGATCAGCTGCAAGGCGAGACGGAATGCCTGTTCGCCTTCGCGGTATGGATCCGGCACGTCTTTACCGCCGAAGTGGCAGAAGCGCGAGATCTTGCCGCGCCCGGCCGGGTAATGGGATTCAAGCTGGCGCTGCTGAGGGACATCCATCACCAGCACCAGATCGGCAGCACGCAGCATGGGCATCGACACCTGCCGGCCGCGATGGCCGGAAATGTCGAGCGTCAATTCCTGCATCAGGGTGACGGCCCACGGATCCGCCGGCACACCAATGCAGGCCGCCAAGCCGGCGGAATTGATTTGCGTCGATGGCAAGGCCTGTTGCAGCAGTGCTGCGGCCATCGGGCTACGGCAAATATTGCCGGTACAAAGAACCAATATATTGTTCATCATAGCCCCGCGGCTTTGCCGAAGTAGATCGATTGGGTGCTGGGCAAGAATAGGCTGATCACACGGCTCCAGCGCACAACAGGGGCCGCATCGACAAACACTACATCCTTGGCTTTTAGCTCGAAATTGTCCGCCAGCGCCAATGAGCCTGGATTGACGACATTCAAGTGATAAATTTCCGGCTTGCCTTCCACCACATTGCGCACTACAAACACTTGGCGTGCATCGCCGGTCACCGGGCTGACACCGCCCGCGTCGCCGAGCGCTTCGTTCAACGACAATTCGCCATTACGTAAATACAGCGTAGTGGGGCGCGACACATCGCCGGTGATAAAGACTTTGCTGTCTTCGCGGGCAAACACCCGCACCATGTCGTCGTTTCTCAGCATGACCCTGGTCGGACTGACACCGTGCGCGACCAGGTCGGGAATATTGACGATGATGGTTTTTCCATCGCGTATCACGGCGATCGAGGCCCGATCACCCACCGCCGTATAACCGCCGGCGCGGTTGATCGCTTCGGGCAAGCTCATCGGCAAATCGTTGAAGATCTGCAGTCCCGGGGTGCGCACTTCGCCATCCATGAAGACGCGGCGCGCACGATAGGTTTGGATGCGCAAGGTAACTTGGGGATCGCGCACGAATTTGGCGAGATGGGAGACGAGCAGGTCGTGCGCCTGGAGTTCGGTCAGTCCACTGACCTTGATCGGCCCTACATAGGCAAACTGCAGAATACCTTGGGAGTCGACGCTGTAACCCGATGCGACCGAAGCCGAACCGGTGTAGTCGGTACCCACGGTGGTGACGGCGACCGGCGCGAGATTCAATTCCGGATGATCCCACACCACGATGTTGAGTACGTCACCCGCACCGATCGTATAGGGCGTGGGTGCGGCAAACAGGCTGGCCACATCGGTGGGGATGGCGGTTTGCCGTTCGACGCGCTGGGCCTGCACCAGGTTAGGTGTGATTTCAACCACCGCACCGGCGGGCGGCGTATCGGAGCCGTTGCTGGAAAGCGGATGGTCATGCCGCCATTGCGCTTGCGCGGCGGCCGAACTGGTCATTTGTTGCTGCGGTGAGTTGGCTTGGCCGTTGCTGGGGGTATTGCCCGTGTCGCCTGCTGTGTCGGCATACCAATGCGAGCCAGGCTCGACCGAGCAACCGGCGAGCAACATCACCGTCCATAGAAATGCCAATCGGGCGATTTTTTTCATAGGCCTTGCAAAAAAATTTCAGTCAACGCCCCATGCATGTGCGGCTGGTAGTTCCATGCATAGAGCACCTGTTCACTCGACGTACGGAAAGCACGACGGTGAGCTACTGATAAAACGATGGAGAGCGTCAGGCGCTTAACGCTTTTTGGTGATTACGAAGTCGATATTCGGTCGGAGAAATCAGCAATCGTTTGCGGAAGATTTTGGCAAGTCTGTCGCCATTACCCATCCCGCTACGACGCGCAATCTTGTCGACCGGCAAATCGGTTTCCGTCAGCAAATGGCACACCATATCCAGGCGTACACGGAATAAGTATTCCGACGGCGTGATGCCCATCTCGTGTTTGAACCGGCGCAGGTAATTTCGTTCACTCATTGCGGCAACTTGTGCCGCATCGACCACCGAAATAGTGCGTTCGCAGTTCGACTCGATCCAACGTGCGGAAGCACGGATCTTTTCGCGCACGCTGGGCGTGCCCGCATCGCGCAACAGCGAGGTAAATTTTTGGCTGGCGCCCGGCAACAGGCGTTCGCCGATTTCGCGAGCCACTTCCAGGCCGAGGTCGCGCTTGACCAAAGTCAAGGCGGCGCTCAACGATTCATAACGATCGTCGGTTTCGACAAAACCCTCTTCACCGGCAGGGTTGGCGGAAGCCTGCATGCTGCTGAACGAGAGTTCCGATGAAGCGCCTTGCAGCAACTTGCTGAAGCGCGAATCGCTGAACTCCGCATTACCCGCCACCTTGCCGCCGGCGCTGAACAATGCATCGTAGTTGCCGTATTGGCGTGAATCGAGACGGTCGGTACCGACACTGAGGGAAGAAGAACATAACACCGTGCCGCCGCTGAACGACAGCAAGCGCACTCGATACGATGAACCGACTTCAGTACCGTTGCTGGCGGCGAACTGGTTGGCCAGCTGAAACACCTCGGCAATAATGCCGGCACGCAACAAAGAAAAATCGTCGAACAAGACAATCCCGATTTGTTTAACGGGGCGCTTGGCACTGGCACTGGGAGCGGCAAAAGACGTCCCGCCGAGCGCGTGCGGGAAATGAAAAGAGCTAGACTCAAAAGTAGCGAGTGTCATGGTTTTTCCTTCAATGCGTCCCCTCGATTTTGTTCTGCATGGAATCGAATGTTCCGTTTTTCTTGCACTGCATCATACAAACGCAAACCGACCTCACAACAAAATTGACGGATAAAAACGAGACCTTGGCGGATTTACGACGCTACCTCCGCCGGTCCACCTTGGGTGCCCGTTTCCGCATAGCTTGAACTACTTAGTAGGGAGTAAGCAACTGATTTTATTAACGTATTACATATGCATTACAAAATCTGGGAGATTTGAAAGTATCTCCGGCGAACTGGGTGTTCGACAGGAATAGTCCCAAAAAGATCCCCTACCAGTAATATTCCGCCTAATGCTAGTAGAGATCCGCCGCATCCTATTTTTGATGGAATTTGTGCAGGTGCAGCATGACTAAGCGCAACCCCCTGATTCGAGAGATAGTTGGCTGTTTAGAAGTGATCTGGAACTTTAGAAATGTTTGTAAGAAAAATAATTTAGGTCTCCATGATAAACAAATGGGGCTCGATTAATTTATCGACCTTAATCATCTTTTTTGATTTCAACGCAGACAACTTTTGTAAGGCGCGCGCTTACGTTACGTTGTTCAGAATGGACGCAACAGACCACCCACGGTCCGCCAACATATCGGCGATTTCAGTCAAGGCAAGGTAAACCCCGAAACAATGTCTATGATGACTAACATCAAGAGCACCGATCAAATTAGGCCTCCTAATTAGTTTATCAGGGCACGATCTGTCGATTCAATCACCCTGCATCTGTCTTGGTTTCACCGTAAAAGCAATCTCTGCCGTGTTGCAAGCAGCAGGAATAGAGCTAACCCGCTTTTCGCAGTCTAGCTGGTCTTCTCCGACATAAAGTCGTACAGAGCCTGGACCACAACATTGTCTTCAACCGAAATCAGTCGTTGCATCGGTGGAAGATTTTACGGTTCAAGTTGGTGCGTTTGAGTGAGATATCCGGCCGGTATTTTGGAGGATCGTTCCATGTTCAACATTGCCCGCCAGTTGCTCGATCTCTTGTTCGTCGTGTTTGGCGCGTTTATCGCCAACCTCCTGACGCCCGACACGAGTCAACGTTTGTACGATGCACGAGGGATGTTTATCACGCTCGACATCGCCTTGGTTCTCCTGCTGTTTCCGTTGTTCAACCTATATCAGTCCTGGCGCGGCAAAACTCCCGCAACGCTGATCGGCCGCACCCTGCTTGGATGGGTGGTGGTGCAAGGCACGGGCGCGCTGATCTACGCCGCGCTGCATCGCTCGATCCCGAACCACTCGCATATCTCACACGCGTGGTTTATCAATTGGACCGTGCTGACCGCCTTGTCTTTTGCTTTGTCGCGGCAACTTATCGCGCTGACGCTGGGAAAATTGCGCAGCGCGGGTTTCAACCAAAAGCGGGTGGTGATTGTCGGTACCACGGCGGAAGCGCTGCGGGTAGTCAATCGCATCGAACGTTTGCCCCAAGCAGGTTATTCGACGGTAGCAATCTATGATGAGGCTGCCGCCAGCGGCGCGAAGGTTTCGGGGGTGCCGGTCATTTCCCGCTGGAATGCCCTGACGCGCTGCGTCCGCCAAGGTAGTGTCACCGAACTCTGGCTTACCGGGCAACCAACCGAGGCCCATCCGTGCGCGCGTTTTATCGCTGAGTTCCGCAACGAATTCGTCAATATCCGCCTGCTCCCCGATCTCGACAGTTTTGCGCTGGCCAATCTGGGCACCGTCGACTTGCTCGGTTTGCCCTCGATCAACCTGGTCGACACGCCGGTCTGGAGCTTGCACGTTCTACCCAAGGAAATTTTCGATCGGGTGTTTGCCGCCGCAATCCTGATCGCGTTGTTACCGCTGTTTGCGGTGGTGGCTTGCGCGATCAAAATTTCGTCGCCGGGCCCGGTGCTGTTCCGCCAAAAACGCAAAGGCATAGACGGCAACGAATTCTCCATCTACAAATTCCGCTCGATGCGTATGCATACGGCAGAAGCCGGGGTGATCAAGCAGGCGACCAAAGGCGATTCACGGATTACCCGGGTCGGCGCCATCCTACGCAAGACCAGCATCGACGAATTGCCGCAATTCATCAATGTGCTGAAGGGTGAGATGTCGGTGGTCGGTCCCCGCCCACACGCCGTCGAGCACGATGAGCTCTACAAAGACCTGGTGCTGAACTACATGTACCGTTATCGGATCAAGCCCGGCATCACCGGCTGGGCGCAAGTCAACGGCTTTCGCGGCGAAACCGACAGACTGGAAAAGATGGTGGGACGAGTGGCATGCGATTTGTACTACATGCGTAACTGGACCTTCTGGCTCGACGTCAAAATTGTGATGATGACGTTTATGAAGGGTTTTGTGAACGTCAACGCGTACTAGGGCCTGTTCACGCTAATAAGATCGAGCGGTAAGCGGGGGTTTGGCGGGTCTACGGAATAGCACAATCCCAACCAAGTTCCCTGGTATTTGTTGCATAGCCCAGGTCAAAGCCGGCGCAGAGAATGAATACTCTGCGCCGGCTTTGACGTTTCCGGCGCCTGCTTGAATTGCCACTGACGTTTGAGCGGAAGCGGCGCACCTCTCCCACTCTCCCACCTGCTTGCAACACGCCCAATACGCGGACTGCGCCCCATAGGCAACGGATTCGTACGGCAAGGCAGCACCAGGCCGCAGCGCAGGTACTACCTTGCCGTACCGCCTAGTTCGGGCTCTGGAATGGCCCGGTAAACTGAGAAGGCGTAAAACCTTTAACGATAGCGGGCGAAGACGGCGCCAGTTGAAAATCGCCAAACGCCGAGCGTGACGCGTCCGCCATCGCCTTGGCGAAAACCACGTCGGCGGAACCGAACATCGACTCGATGGTGATATACGGTTGAGCTCCGGCATCGATGGCCGTGGCGGTGCCGTTGATCACGATATTGCTACTCAGCAGGTTGCCTACCGGCGCCCCCGGTGAATTGGTCAGGATCTGCGGCAAGGTCGGATAACGCGTCGAGTAAGGCGGCTGGCTATAGTTCACCGCGGCCAACTCCTGCTGGAACACCCCGTTCGGATCCAACACCACGGAATTTTGCCAGGACAATCCACGGGAATCGATATAGATCGCGGGGGTCAGGTTGGCAAACAGATTGTCGTACACCTGATTGTCCCGGCCGCCGCCGATAAATACCGCGTCGTTGACATGCGAGAACACGTTGCGGCGAATCACGATACCGCAGAATTCATCGTCGAGATAAATACCCATCGTTGCCGTTGCTTGCGCGGGGTTACCGACATCATGGATAAAATTATCCTGGATCACCGTGCCTCGCATGGTCCAATCGCGGCCGGCATAAATCGCACCGGAGTCGGCGGTTTCAGTCACCATGTCATAGATCTCATTGTCCGAAATCAGGTGATTGTTGCCACTGAAAATAATCGCCGCATGCGGACCGTTAAACATCGTATTACGCAGAATCTGGTCGCCCACCCCCGACAGATTGATTGCCGGCCGGTAGGCACGGGTGCGCCGAGCGAAATTACTCAACATGCTGTCGGTGACAAAATCATTGCCGCCGGCCAAGGTGGTTCGGTTACCGCCATCCACCACAAAGCCGCCTTCGCCGGTATTGGTCACGGTGTCAAAACTGAAACCGCTGCTGCCCGCATTCGACACTGCCGCGCGATTTCCCATATTGAGGAAGGTGGTGTGGGTGACCAGCACATTGCCGCCGCCGGATATTTGTATGCCGTCGCCGCGGCCATTCTCGAAGGTCAAATTGCTGATGGTCAGGTTGGTCGCATTGTTGGCGACCAACAACGAATTCACCACCGAAACCTCGACGTCGCCGGGTTGCAAGGGCGCCGGCGGCCAGAAGTACACCAGCGCATTTTGCGTATCGACATAATAGTCGCCGGGCTGATCGAGGGAAGACAGCGCATTTTGGATAAAGACCCGCTGTCCGACCAGCAAGCCGAACTCCGGTGCGGGTCCGGTCAAAGTAAGGATACCTGACGACGGATCGACCGACTGCACCGCCAAGGTGGTGTCGGCCCAATCTCGCGCCCAGTAGCCCATCGCCTGCAGGGCAGGTTCATTCTGCCACGCGCTTATCGGCGCGCCGGCGACGGTGAAGGTCAATCCATTGGCGCCGCCGGGCAAGGTCGCGATGGTCGCAAAACCGGTATCGGGCCAACGCGCCAGCGTCATCGGCTGGCCCTGGTAAAAGAGTTCAAGCGGAGCCGGCGTCACCGGAATGTCGAAACCATGGGGTTGGAACGTGCCAAGATTTGTAATGCCGTTTTGCGCCAGGCTGGCCACCAAAACCTGTCCCTGCGCCACCGGCGGCAAACGGGCTAGTGCCGCGGCATTGGTGACCACGGCAAAACCTGTCAACGGCTGGCTGCCGGAAATCACCGCGCTGGTGCCGGCCGCAGCGGAAATCGAGATCGGGGTATTGTTCCAGCTCGGGTCCGGCGTCAGTGTCAAAGTACTGGCGAGGCGGTAGATACCGGCACCGAGAACCAAGTTCACATTGCTGATACCGACATTGGAGCCCGCCTTCTTGGCATTGATTGCGTTCACCACGTCACGCAAACTCAGGTGGGGCGCGGCGAGATTGACTATGCCGCTGACGGGCGGTACTTGGCCGCTTTCCACCGCATTCGAGTCGGCGGCCGAAACAATAACATCGGCTGCAATGACCTGTGTGCTGAACAACAGCATGCCCAATAACAGAGCGCGGGTCAGCGCCATGACGGATAGATGAAAGCGATGTGTTACTGGCGCCGCGATTTTGCCGATGCTGGGGTATTTCATTTCCGCTCCTGGGACAGGCGCGGGATCTCCCGGCCACGCCTGTGTTCGCTTGCTGAGAGCGTCTTCTGAAATTTCGCCGGTCGCAGGCAAGTTGAGCCTGGCCGCGGCGGCGAAAAACGGCGCTGAAAAATTGCGTTTGACCGATATAGGGCGCGATGAAATCCATCAACTGAACTTGATGGAACGTCCCCTCATCGGATCGATACAGACCGGTATCGACGGTCGTAGCGACTTGTTTTGTAGTGCGATTTTATTGCACTTAATCCAAGCCGGTACTGGTAGTTTATGCAATTTAAATTGAATTGCATAGCACACAAGATATATGACATTCTCTTTTCAAAGCTTTCATTTCGCTTCGGATAACAGAACATCCAGCGATGCCATGTTGAAATATTTTTTTCCCGTATTTGTTCGGATGTGCAGCGATGCTTGCGCTGCTTCACCCAACCACAAAAATACAAAATCCCATTTTGCCGAATAGCTAGGCACCCAGATAAAGACGCTTGATCTCGGGGTCGTGCAGCAACTGCCGGGACGGTCCATGCAATGCCAAACTTCCGGTTTCGAGCACATACGCATAGCTCGAGATGGTCAGCGCCATGCGGCTGTTCTGTTCCACCAATAACACGGTCACGCCGTCGTCGCGATTGATCTGCAAAATGCTGCCGGCAATCTGCCGGATGAATTGCGGCGCGATGCCGAGCGACGGTTCGTCCAGCAACAGCAAGCGCGGCTTGGACATCAAGGCGCGTCCGATCGCCACCATCTGCTGTTCGCCGCCCGACAGACTGGAGCCTTGCTGGCGATAACGTTCCTTGAGCCGCGGAAAACGCGTCACCACACGGTCCAGGTCCGCCGCGATGCCGCCCTTGTCGCGGCGGGTGTAGGCACCCATCAGCAAGTTATCCTTGACTGACATGTAGGGAAACACGTGGCGACCTTCCGGCACCATCGCCACGCCGCGTTCGACCAGTTTGTGCGGCGCCACGCCGCGGGTCGACTCGCCGTCCAGCAGGATCTCCCCCTGCTGCGGAGCGCGCAGCCCGGTGATGGCGCGCAGGGTCGACGACTTGCCGGCGCCGTTCGAACCGATCAGTGCCACGATGCTGCCCTTGTCGACCGACATCGAAACCTCGTTCAGGGCACGCACGTGCCCGTAGGTCAATGAGACCTTGCGCAATTCCAGGTGCGGCACGCTCATATGCCCAACTCCTCGTCTTCCTTGCCGAGATAGGCTTCGATCACCTCGGGGTTGTCGCGAATCTGCTGCGGCGTGCCCGCCGCGATCTTCTTGCCGAAATACAGCACATGGATGTAGTCGGAAATGCTCATGACAGCCTTCATATCGTGTTCGACCAGCAGTATCGAAACACCCTGGCCGGCAATCCGGCGGGTCAGTTCGACGGCACGTGCCGTTTCCTCGGGATTGAGACCGGCATAGGGTTCGTCCAACAGCAGGACCTTGGGCTTGGCGGCCAGCCCCATCGCCATTCCCAGCAAACGCAGGAAGCCGTGCGGCAGATTTTTGGCGACCTCATGCGCGATCCGGCCGATATCGAGCAGTTCCAGTACAGCCAAGGCCTCCTCGTTCAGGCGTGTTTCATCGCGCCGCGCGTGCCGGGTGTCGAGGAAAGCCGGCAGGTCGCCGCTTTGGCGATGCAGTTGATGCGCGAGCGACACATGTTCCAGCGCGGTCAACTGCGGGAAAATGGTGGTTTCCTGGAAGGTCCGCACCATGCCCCGGGCAGCAATCCGATGCGGTTTCATGCCGGTCACATCCTCGCCGAACAGATGCACCGAACCCGAACTGGGCGCGGCATAACCGGCCAGGATCTTGAAGAAGGTGCTCTTGCCCGCTCCGTTCGGGCCGATCACCGAAGTCACCTGGCCCGGTGTGTCGCCCAGCGAGAGCGAGATGCCGTCGTTGGCAAGCAAGCCGCCGAAGCGCTTGGTGACGGCGCGGGCTTCCAGAATCAGGGTCATGCGCCGACCTCCTTGTTGCCAAAGCGCAAGCGGCGTATCTGCAACGACAGGATGCCGTTCGGAATGGTCAGCATCGCCAGGATCATGATCGCGCCATATGCCAGCGATTGGTATTGCTGGAAGTCGCCGAGAAACTCGAACAGAATGGTCAAGGCAAAAGCGCCGAACATCGCGCCGCTGACGAATTCCAGGCCGCCGAGGAAACAGAACAGCATGAAGTCGATGCTGTGCTGCACGGTGAAGCTCTGGGTATAAACGCTCTGGGTCAGAACCGCAAAATAGCTGCCGCCCAGCCCGCCCAGCGCACAGGCCACGGTAAAAGCCAGGATCCGGTAGCGCCAGACATCGATGCCGACACTCTCGGCCAGATCTTCATTCAGACGGATCGCCTCGAAGATGCTGCCGAGCCGTGAATAGTGCATGCGCCACACCACCAGCAAACTCAAGGCCAACAGGAGCGCGCCGAGATAGTAGATGGCGAAGGTCGAATGTATGCCCAGCGGCTGGCGCAGATTGGTGATGCCGGCCGAGCCGTTGGTGAAACGTCCGCCGTTGAGGAAGGCCAGCCGGATCGCTTCGGTCAGGCTGATCGTCAGCATCGAGAAATAGACGCCTTTGAGCTTGAGGATGAAACTGCCGATCAGCGCGCCGCACAAAGCCGTGATCAGTACGGACAGCGGCAGCACCAGCCAATAACTCAAACCGGTGCGACTCAGCAGAATGGCGCTGGCGTAAGCGCCGATCAAGGCAAACCCCGCCTGGCAGATATTCACGCGGCCGATGGCGAAGGTCAACCAGACGCCCGAGGCGATCACCGCGAGGCCCGCGCAATTCATCAGCACCGATAAGGCGTAGTGCGACTGCCCCAGGAAAACCGGCAGGATCGAGAAGACCGCGATAAACCCCAGGCAGGTGACCAGGTCGCGCTGTTTTTTCAGTTTCATTCTATTTTCCCGTATTTGCGGAACAGGACACTAGCCCCATGGTTTGCCGAACATGCCATTGGGTTTGTAGAGCAGGAATACGATCATGCCGACAAAAATCAGCAGATAGGTCAGGCTGCTGGGCAAGAACTCATAACCGAGCGCTTCCGCCATGCCCAACATAAAACCGCCGACGATGGCGCCGGCCGTCACGCCGGCCCCGCCGATCATGATCATGATGAAAGCCTTGGTGGAGATATTGGTGCCGACGCCGCTGTTGACGCCGTAGAGCGTGACCAGCAAACCGCCGGCGACACCGGCCAAGGCCGCGCCCAGCGAAAATCCGAGGGTCATCACCTGCTTGACGTTGACCCCTTGCAGGGTTGCGGCGTCCTTGTCCTGGGCCACGGCGCGCAGGGCCCGGCCCGGCTTGGTGTACTGCACGAATAACAACAGGGCGACGATGCATGCCAGCGAAACACCGCATACCAGCAAGCTGGCGTAGGGCATGAAGATGTCGCCGTCGCCGAGATTCAGCACGCCTTCGATGACCTCCGGCACGCCTCTTTGTTTTTCGCCGAATACCGTGAGCGCGGAGTTTTCCAGTAACAAGGCCGTGCCGACCGCCATCAGCATGCTGTTCTCTTCCCGCGTGGCATGCTCCAGCACGGGCTGGAACAGGTAGCGATTGAACAGCACGCCGACGAGCGCCAGGCTGGCGGCCGAGGCCAGCAGCGCGACCCAGAACGGGCAGCCCCATTGGCCGTAAACGTAATAGGTCACAAAACCGCCCAGCATATACATCTGCCCGTGAGCGAAGTTGACCACCCGCATGATGCTGAAAACCATGGTCAAACCGAGTGCGATCAAGGCATATGCCGAACCGAGTATCAGACCGTTTGCAATCACCTGTTCCATAGCTGGGTACCGGTCCGGAAAAGTAATGGGCTGGAGGTCAATCGAGCGGACCCGGCACCGCCGGGCCGCCATGCGCCGATATCAGTTCTGGACCTGGCCGACGAAGATCGGCACCAGGTTGCCGTTCTGAAACTCGTCGATCACCACCGGTACGCCAATCTGGCTGCGCCGGCCGAAATCCTTCTGCCCGACGAATTCCAACTGGGTCTTGCCCTTCAACAGCGGGTTGACCATACTGAAAGTCGCCATGTCGTGCTTGAATGCGTCGACGTCGGTGAGCGCCTTGGGGTCTTTTTGCAGCACGGCCAGAATCACTTCCAAGGCATACACCTTGGTTCCGGCTTCGTCGTTCCACTCGCCGACATGTTTAGTATAGTCAGCCACAAATGTCTTCATGTAGTCCGACTCAAGCGCCGGTGTCGACGCGCCGCCCACCGACAGGAAGCCGTTGGCCTTGGTGCCGGCGATCTGCTCCAGGGTCTTGGCGTCCTGCGATGTTTCGGTCGAGATCGAACCTTTGTAACCCAGCTCGCGAGCAGTCTTGATCAACAGCGGAGCATCGGCGGGCGCCACCCCGGACAGCACGATGGCATCGGGTTTGCCGCGCACGATCTTGGTCATGATAGGCATGAAGTCGGTGGTGCCCGGTTCATAACTATCCTGGTCCGCGATCACCTTCAAGCCGAGTGCGCGGGCCGCGGCGACGCCTTCTGTTTGCTGGTTCTTGGCATCGGCTTCATTGCTGGCGACGAAGGAGATCGACTTGACGCCTTTTTTGTCCATCAGATATTTGTACACCAAGGGACCGACCTGATACGACGCGACCATGCCCAGCACCGATGCATTGGCCGGAGCGCGATACAGGTCCTTGGAAAACGCGTAGGGGAAATTGAGCGCTTTCTCACGCTCCAGGGTCGGCTTGACGGCTTGCGCGGTGGTATCGATGTTGGGTCCGATGATGTATTTGACACCTTGGCTGGTCAGCTTCTCGACGTTTTCGATCGATACTTGCGGATCGTTCTTGTCATCCAGCGCAACAATCTCGATCTTGTATTTCTTGCCGCCAATCAGCACACCGCCTTGCTCGTTGTACATCTCGGCCGTGGTTTCGGCGGCATATTTGTTCACCAGCCCCCAGGAAGCGGCCGCGCCCGACATCACGCCATCCACACCGATCTTCAGGACATCGTCCGCATAAGCATATTGGACCGCGCCGAGCAGCACGGCTGCGAGACCCACACAGGTTTTCGACACACGAAGCTTGTTCATTTTTTTCCTCTGGGTAGACGAATAATCAAGGTTGGCTGACTGTAAATTTAGATCAATCAAAAAACTGAATCAAAAGGAATGACGAATCCCGACCGTGAATGCGGTCTGGTCGGAATTCGGCAAGCCGCCATAAGTGCCGGATGCCGGATCGTCCATGTTGTACATTGCCTCGGTGGCACCGCCCGAGTTTTTCAGATAGGCAAGATTGGCAATCAATTGCGTGCGCTTCGACAGCGAATACGCGGCCAGCAAGCGATATTCGGAGGTGTGATTGGAGAAAGTGCTATTGTTTTTATAAAGGTAATCGCCGGACAGGGTGAATGCCGCATTGAACGTATAGTCGACCCCGGCCTCCACCAGGTTGGCGTTTTGCGCGGGCTGGGAAATAATCGACTCGAAGGTGCCGACCCCTGTGATATCGGCGTGCGAGTAACCCAGGCGCGTGCGTAGTTGACCGAAGGTGTATTGCGCGCCGAGCGTGGCCAGCTTGTATTTCGCGCCGCTGGTCGACGACGAGTCTTCCTGGTCATAGGTGGCCGCCACATACAGCGACGCCAGGGTATAACGCACACCGAGATTCAACACCGAACCTTGGGTGAAATCGCCCGCCACACCGCCAACCGCATAAAATACCGCGCCTTGCAGGCCGCCGATGGTCGGGGTGACATACTTGATGCTGTTGTTGTAATACTCGCTGAGGGCGTCGAACTCATGGAACTTGAAAGGCGCGCCCGAGTTATAACCGCAGCCGAATACGCTGCCCACCAGCCAGTCGTCGTTCAGATCCCATTGATGGCCGACCGTCACCGTACCGGCATTGCTGCTCAAGCCGACATAGGCGTTTCTGTCGAAACCTTGATCATTGGGGTTGTCGTATTTACCGTCGGATGGGTTAAAACCTAGCTGCAAATTGAAGATGGTCTTCACGCCGCCGCCGAGATCTTCGCTGCCCTTGAGGCCGAAACTGGATACCCCGAGGATACTGTCCTGCGCTTTGATCACCGATTGACCGCCGTCGCCCACATGGGTGGCATAGGCCAGGCCGGTGTCGATCTGTCCATACAGCGTAACCGAGTTCTGAGCGAAGGCCGAACCCATGCCGGCACAACACAGCGCCATGGTTGCCGTAAGAATCTGCGAGTTCTTCATCTATTTCCCCAATAAGTAGTACTGCAAAGTATTTTTATAAAGGTTCCCGGAAGGCTGAGGCGAAAAGCGAGGTGGGTAGAACAGCTATTTCAATTACTGCTAAAGCGCGCGTCGGGCCTGGGCCACGGATATATTGCGCGATACCTGAGCGGCCTGGTGCCAGGCCCGGCCGCAAGGTGATCTACACTTCGTGGGCGGATCATCTTGGTGTGGCTGCGGCAAACGTTTTTGTTGGCCTATGTGTTCGCATCCTAGAGGGGACATAATTATTGTCAACAATTTTTCAAAATAAAGTTGACGATAATTGCTATCGGGACAATCACCCATATGACGCGCCGGTGTTCCCCCGGCACCTGCCGCCGGGTGCGCCGAAGACCGCGAAGGTGTCGCGCCCCAGCTTTGCCGGATCCCGTCTGCGGCCTGCCCGCTTGCTTGTTGCGGTGTTTTTCCGGCCCCCGACAGCGCTCGCGAGCGTGCCGTAAGCGGCGTATGTCAGCGCGTTGCGAATGATTGCGCGGCTCGGGGATAATGACGGTGGAAGCCGATGATGATGCAAGAATAGAGCATGAGAATTGTTGACAATATTTATGACAGCCCTTAGATTGAGTTCACACACGATATCTTCCATGCCCCAAAAATCTACCGCCCTACCCAGCAATCCCAAACCCGAATTACTCGCCGAGCGGATTCGGGACGCCATCCTCGAGCACCGGCTCGCGCCGGGGACCAAACTCAGCGAAGCTCAGTTATGCGAGGTATTCGGCACCAAACGCGGCACCGTACGGCAAGCCTTGGCGTTGCTGGCGGCCGAGCGCCTGGTCGAGCTCGAACCCAATCGCGGCGCGTTTGTGGCGAGCCCGTCATTGAAAGATGTGCACGAAGTATTCGAAATGCGCCGCATCATTGAATTGGCAGTGGTCGAGCGCATCGGCACCGATCATCAGGCGCGTCATTTGAAAGCCATCCGCGACATGATCGGGCGCGAACGCAAGGCGTTCGAGAGCCGCGATTTCCCTGCCTGGATCAGGCTGTCGGGCGAGTTCCACACCCAGCTCGCCACGCTGACCGGCAATACCACCCTGTGCGGCTGTCTGAATGAATTGGTGGCACGCTCGACCCTGATTTCCGCGCTGTACGAATCGCTTGGGCGCAGCTCCTGCTCCTTCGAGGACCACGAAGCCATCCTGGTCGCGCTTGAGGCAGGCAACGCCAAACAAGCCGGCGAACTGATGTCGCATCATTTGCAGAATCTCGAATTGAAGATGCTGGACCGGCCGGTGCACGGCACGGTCGATTTGCGCGAAGTGTTTGTCAATGCCGACCTCACGCGCACTTAGCGCGAGCGGAGACGGCCCGCGGCGTCCTGTCCGCTTGCCGGCGTAACCCACCCATCAACAGGGGAGAAACAGATGCGGATTCGTTTGATCAATCCGAATACCACGCAAAGGATGACCGACGTGATGGGTCAGTGCGCACGCGATATCGCCGCGCCCGGCACCGAGATCGTCGCCGTCAGCCCGAGCATGGGGCCCCCGTCCATCGAAGGGTATTACGACGAAGCCTGCGCCACCCTCGGCTTGCTGCAAGAGGTGACGGCCGGCGAAAGCGAGGGGTGCGACGGTTATGTGATTGCGTGTTTCGGCGACCCCGGACTCTACGCCGCACGAGAACTGGCACGCGGCCCGGTGATCGGCATCGCCGAAGCCGCGATGCATGCAGCCAGCGTGCTGGCACCGGGCTTTACCGTGGTGACCACCTTGTCGCGTACCTGCGGCATGGCCTGGCACTTGGCCGAGCGTTACGGCATGAAGCGCTTTTGCCGTAACGTGCGGGCGATCAACGTCGCAGTGCTGGAACTCGACCAGCCCGGTTCCAGCGCACGCCGCCTGATCGTCGACGAATGCCGCCGCGCCCTGGACGAAGATGACGCCGGTGCCATCGTGCTCGGCTGCGCCGGGATGGTCGACCTCTGCGCGGAAATCGAGGACGCCCTGGGTGCGCCGGTGGTGGAAGGCGTGACGGCGGCGGTAAAGTGGGTCGAGGCGCTGGTGAGCCTGCGCCTGCGCACCGCCAAAAACAACGATTACGCCGCCCCGCTGGGGAAACGCTATGACGGCCTGCTGGCACCTTTCAGCCCGGCCGCCCCCAAAGCCGTCGCAACCAGCCAGCCGGCGAACCCTTACTGAACCGGCGAGCAGGCGTACCGGCAGGCTGCAGCCGCGGCGCCTGCCTTCATCCGTCAGCAATCCATGTCATTCGCTCCACACTATCCCCGCGACCTGCGCGGCTACGGCCGTAACCCGGTACAGGCCGACTGGCCCGGCGGCGCACGCATCGCCGTGCAGTTCGTGCTGAACTGCGAAGAAGGCGGCGAGAATTGCGTGTTGCACGGCGACCCGAACTCCGAACAATTCCTCTCCGAGATCGTCGGGGCCGACGCCTACCCCGCGCGCCACATGAGCATGGAGTCCATCTACGAATACGGCTCGCGAGCCGGAGTATGGCGCATCCTGCGCGAGTTCGAACGGCGGGAGCTGCCATTGACCCTGTTCGGCATCGGCATGGCACTTGAGCGCAATCCGGAGGTAGCCCACGCCTGTATCGAACTGGGCCATGAGATCGCCTGCCACGGCTGGCGCTGGATCCACTACCAGGCTCTGCCGCCGGAACTGGAAGCCGAGCACATCCGCCTCTGCGTCGCCGCACTGGAACGTCTGAGCGGCACCCGTCCGCTCGGCTGGTACACCGGCCGCGACAGTCCCAATACACGCCGCCTGGTCGCCGAACATGGCGGCTTCTTGTACAACTCGGACTATTACGGCGACGACCTGCCCTTCTGGACCGAAGTTGAACTCAGCAGCGGCCACTACAAAGGGATCAGACCTCGCGTACTCGCAACGAACTACCGGAGCCGACCCTTCTTAGACATGCAGCAACTACCCGTCCGACGTCGGCATCGATCTCTTGGCCGCTCATTTCGTGGAAGGTGGCAATTTATAGCATTACTATTCTCGACTACAGGTGATTCGCATCCGCCAGACATGTGGCCGTCAAAGTATCGACTTCGCGGCGCAACCGTGCAGGAAATCAATTAATGTCTTGGGATTGACCGGTTTCACAAAGTGCTCTGCAAATCCTGCCTCGCGTGATCGCGCAAAATCTTCCGGCGCGCCGAATCCGGTAAGCGCGACCAGCGTCGCATGCGCGGTTCCTGGCAACATTCTTAGATGCTGTGCCAGTTCGTGGCCGCTCATACCGGGCATTCCAATATCGAGGACCGCGACGTCAGCCTGAAAATTTTCAGCAAGCGCGATAGCGGAAGCTCCATCAAAAACACATCGGACATCATAGTCTTGCAGGCTCAAGATCATCGCCAGCGACTCAGCCGCATCTCGGTTGTCATCCACAACCAAAACCCGCAGGCGCCTCGGCTGCTGTTTTACCAGTTCGGCTGTATCTGGTGTTCCGGTGACACGCACCTGTGCCATGGGCAGAGTGACGGTGAAATGCGCCCCCTTTCCCACGCCATCACTTGCAGCCGTGACCTGGCCGCCTTGCATAGTGACCAGGTTCTGCACAACAGACAGGCCAATACCGAGGCCCGACTGCAATCGACCGTCTGACGGGACAAGCTGGACGTAGGGTTCGAACATACGAGCCAGTTGCGACTCCGGAATGCCGATCCCGTTGTCGCTTACGACGAGCTCCACGCAGTCATTGCGGATTGCCGCGCTAATCGTTATTTCGCTGTCGTCGTCCGAGTATTTGATCGCGTTGTCCAGCAGATTCGAAAAGACCTGGGTCAGTCTTGTCCGATCAGCGTCGACCAGCACGGGCTCGTCAGGCAAATCGACTTTGATATGGTCTCGATGCTCGGTCGCGACCGGCCAGTTGATCTCGATAGCACGCCGCACGGCCTCCCTGACGTCGAACACATCCAATTGCAGGCGAATCTTGCCGCTACTGATGCGCGAGACATCCAGCAGGTCATCGATCAAGCGCGTCAGATGGGCGGACTGGCGTTCGACGATCATGCGCGCCCATTCGACTTCGGGCGATATCTCTGCACCAAGTTGCTTGAGAATTTGCGCCGCATTCCGGATCGGAGCGAGTGGATTGCGCAGTTCGTGGGCTAACGTGGCCAGAAACGCGTCTTTGCGGCGATCGGCCTCCCGAAGCGACTCTTCGGCGTGCGTGCGGCGCGTGATATCGGCCAGCGTACCGATGAACGAACCGATCGCCCCCCCCGCGAGGGTCCGAAAGCTACCATGCATTTCCACTACGCGTGGCGCACGATTGTCGATCCTCAGGATTCGAAAAATCGAACGGAAGTCCCCGCCGTGTTGCATTGTTTCCATGTAGTGGGCAATTAACTGCTCCGCATCATCGGGGTGAACAAGCTCGCGTACAAAATCCTTACACGACAGCGGTCCTTGGGACTCGGGCTGCCCCGTTATTTCGTACATCTGCGAGTTCTCCCAGACGCCGGCTCGCGTTGGAATATCCCACTCGAAAATGCCCAACCCGGCCGCGGATGCCGCCATTCGGAGCCGTTCCTCGCTTTTCTGCTGAGCGGCGAGCGCCCGGTCTCGCTCGTCTATGGTCGCCTCGATCCGCCCGTTCTGATCGTCGATCAGTTGCCTGATCGCACTGTGAATGGTCTCGTTGAATAAATCTTCAATCAATTGCTGGGCTTTGCCCTGAGCACTGCGTGAAACCAATGTCCCGGCGAAGAATTCGCGCGTCGCCTGCTGCACGCAGCGTTGAAACTGGCTCAGCTCGCGAAACAGTTCGTCGAGCTGGTAGCCCAGCATCCAGCGGTCACGACCGTGTTTTCTCGCGTCGGCGTGCAAACGCACGAAAGTCGTCTGCGCGGGGGCCGCTCGCAAGGTGGCGCAGATTTCCTCGAAAAGCGGCGGCAGATGATCGATCAGTTGCCCTGTGGTTAAGCGGCCAACCGGCTCGATCGCCGGATCGGACCTTATCGCACGAAGCCAACGGCGGGTTATCAGCCGTCGTTTCCCCTCAAGATAAGCCGCAAGCTCGGGGAAAAGCCTGTTTCCCGATGACTTCATGGTCGTCTTCTTAGCGTTAATTTAGAGCCAGAAGGCTCAATGGCCTTTGAAAGTCGTCGGCGAGAAGTACTTAATCGAGTAAAATTTACAGCTAGCTTGGTATATTTTGTCAGCAGGCTCTACAGCCGTGCGGTTCCAAGTTACTCTCCACAACAGGTGCAGAAGACCGTTAGTGCGGGACCGTACAGTCCATTACCCAAGCTTGGCGCACAAAATCCTGGCACACATATCAGGCCTCTGAAAGAGTAAGTCATGTTTATTCAGCAAAGACTATGCCAACTTGATTCAGTCCGGCGTTACAAACCCGACCTGATGTAACCCTTAATTCGCGTGCGGCGGCGGCCTTCCCGATTCATCTATTCCATGCGGCTCTGAGTGACGGCGTAATTCCCTGGATCGTTGGGCGACGTAACGCCCGACCCGGCACTCTGCGTCCAACTGAACGGTGCCGTGTCCACGTACCGGGACATTATTGCTAGAGCGGCGAATGCCTTGGACAACGCCGAGGCGGTGAAGGCCGAAGCGGATCAGAGGTTGTTAGAGATCCGCAAACAGGCGGGGGTTGAGGGATGGAAACGGTCGCCCGCTCAAGCGGCGTGCGTGCGCAACGTTCTGGCCGCGCGTGTCAACAGCGCGACGCATTCACGATGTCCGGACAGCGCTGCCACATCGACGGGCAAAAAACCGTTGAAATTTTCGATCAGGGGATCGGCACCAGCATCGAGCAACAGCGCCACCCGTTCGACGTTCGGAACGGCATGATGCAACGCGGTATCTCCCGCGTCTGTTTGCGCGTTCACCTCGGCTTCCGTTTCTTGTAAAAGCCAGGTCAGGATTTCGGTGAGGCGTTGTTGCACGCCGTCGCCGTCGCCGTGTCGAGGTTCCGTATTCGCGGCCAGATGCAACGCTCTCACTCCGCCAAGACCTGGAACGTTCACGTCCACATCCGCCCCGGCGAGCAATAGACGGACCAAACCTGTGTTGGCCGCATCGGTCGTCACTTGCAAGGCGCTCCACCCTCGCGGTAACGGTTCGTTGATCGGTGCACCGGCTCCCGCCAGAAACAACGTCATATCGATGTGCCCGGCGGTCACCACGACTTCCAGAAACCCCGGATCTTTGAAGCAAGCGGGGTCCGCTCCGCGCTCGAGTAGCGGCGTCAAGGCGCGCACGTCGCCCGACAACACCGCCGCGCGCAGTTCACAAGCGAGCGCTTGATCGCCGGGGTGTGACGGATGGTGGAGCGGTTGAACGTTGGTCGAGGGGGTGTCGCGCGGCATGGGTCGTGGATCGGGATTTGGACGTTACTATACCAAACACTAAACTTTGCCTGCGCCGTGTCTCTAAAACCAGTTCGAAATCTTTATGTACTTTTGTCGCTCTGGAACCGTGCCGAAATCTCGATGGTCCGCATGAAGCCAGTCGGTCACCGAATGTCGAGGCCTGGATCGATCACACCACTTCGCAAAACAGCCGTGATCGATCCAACTGCTTAGTGCCCGGAAAGTAGCACGTTGGCGATTATGCCGGTCGTAATGGCGGCGAGCACATAGTCCCCATTTACACCGACCCATTGATATCCGCGCGGCGGTGCTTGCAGTCCATGATCACGCCAATTGTCGACCACATAATTGCGATCACGGTACTCCGCTGGGAGCCGTTCTCCCTTGTGCCAATCACTGTGGGGAATGGGGCCGCCCGGACGGTCGCCAGAAGCTTCGTGCACCGCCGGTGTGTGCGGCGCTCCGTGTGCCGGCCCATTTCCCGCATGCGGTGGCGGGCTGCTGTGGTGCTCGTCATCGTGTGACTGAGCAAAGACGGCGGCGGGCGTGCCAAGTAAGGAAACGACCACAAGCTGCGCGATGATTTTTGATTTCACGGTTCGGTCTCGAAAAGAGTAGCAGGATAGCGGCTTGGCGGTCGATATCATGATTTATCGGCTGCACGATATGGCCTATGCTCGTCAGACCTCAAAGGGCTGACGCGTGGAAATGATCGCATAAACAGCTTATTGGACAAACTAGGACGATCCACTATTTCTATACAAAACCTGTTTTGATCAGGCGGAGTCTTTGCTGGCGGGCGTCTGGAGAAATGCGTGGGTTTGTGTGTGCCATTTTGTGTGCCAAAAAATGGAAATGTCTCGTCAGCTCCCGACGAGATAACCTTGAAGCCCGCACGGGCCCGCGAATATTGTCCGGCATCCAAGCGGCCACGGAATTACGCCCTCGCGAGCTCCAGCAAATCGCGGCCGATCCCGATGTCGTCCGGCCCGGCCAATTCCGCAAAAGTTGCCAGTCGCGCCACAATCGAAGAAGCCCTGCAGCGGCTAGCCGCCGCAGGCGAATGACGTCGTGTCGACCAAGGTCTTTATGATAGGCCGCACAAGAGCTCCCTCACCGGGAGTAAATGCCCGCGCTCCGTCGATTAATTTAGCATCAATTTTGGCCGCATGTTCTGAGCGGTCTGGCGGAATCGGGAAGGCAGCCATCCCAAAGATCACTGCCATCGAACAGTAGCTCCCGCATGCGACGCGGAAATAGGGAAAGCGTACTGGATAAGGTCTCTTGTTCCTCGGGGAGCAAGTCCAGAACGTACTCCAATGACTCCGATACCAGCAGCAGCTCGAACAGCCAACCATTGAAGTCCAGTGCGTTGATCTTGATATGTGTGGAATTGTGCTTAGCCATGACTCACCTGTCATTTAGGTGGTTGTGGCCAGGCTCGTCGGGGTGCTGTAACACCTTGGCGGGCCGCTTTACTGCGAGTTACTACGGGTAAAACTCCTGCGATAAAACTTTGTCCGTCGAACATAGACAGCCGTCAGAAAAATGGTCAATGCTTGTTTCGCGCGCAGCGGCGTCGGTTGCATCTCCCCACATATCGCCAAGCATGCCTTCGCCCGTTAGTCCTCGGTCGACTAAAGCCAATTTTCCACTTTGAGCTTCGGCACGCGCCGGAATTCACGCTCATTATTCGTCACAACTATCGCGCCAACGCAGCGTGCGTGCGCCGCTATCAATAGATCGTTCGAGCCGATCATCTGACCGCTCTTGTGAAGCACGGCGCGAATATCCGCATAATGCTCCGCCGCCTCTTCCGTCCAATCGAGCACCGTAAGATGCTTGATGAACGCATCCAACGCCACCTGGTTGCGCTTTCCCTGGGACGAAAGTTTGATGCCAAATAACAGTTCGGCGAGCGTCACCACCGAAATCGATTGTTGCTCAAGCGGGGTGGCAAGCAGCTTTGCCCGCAGGTTTTCTGACGGTCCGCGCATGACGAAAGCGCAGGTGTCCGTGTCAAGCATATACAACGCCGCCATCAGATCAGCTCCCGCACCTGCACGGGAAGATCAGCCACCCCCTCCATGAAGTCGGCCGTGGCACGCGGGCCAGAGGCCAGATAATCAGCCCAGGACTCCGGCTTGGGGGATAGCACAATACGCTCGCCCAAACGGCTGATAAAAACCTCCTTGCCGTCGAAGCGGAATTCGGCGGGGAGGCGGACGGCTTGACTGCCGCCAGTAATAAACAACTTTGCAACATGAGACATGGCATACTCCCGAGGCCACCAACATAGATACAATTGTAGGTATTAATATACCTATGTCAATAGCTATTTAACTATCTCGAATTAAAAAATCACGCCTTGGCAAACTGGAAGCTTTATCCTCATAAAATAAGGACGCCAAGGAACAAGCCGGACTGCATCAGATCACTCTGGAACCCAACTCACTTCCCTATACAAAACCGGCTAAAAATCACCCCCAGCAAATCGTCCGAACTGAATTCCCCGGTAATCGAATTGAACTGCGTCTGCGCCAGTCGCAGTTCCTCGGCGAACAAGTCGAGCGCCTGCGCATTCTGGTCGGCCAGTTCCGCCGCCGTGGCCAAGTGGTCGCCGGCTGCGCGCAGCGCGATCAAATGACGTTCGCGCGCCAGGTAGAGGCTTTCGGTGCCGGTTTGCCAGCCGGCCAGTCTGAGCAGTTCGGCGCGCAGCAGGTCGATGCCGGCGCCCGACTTGGCGGACAGGCGTACTTCGGAAGCGCCGTCGGCGGCCTGGGCGATGGAAGGTTCGGCGCCCAGCAGGTCGGTCTTATTGAGAATCCGCACCACCGGCACGCCGCCGGTAAACCGGGCGGCAATTTGATGGTCTTCGGGGGTTTGGCCGATGCGGGCATCGAGCAGATGCAGGATCACGTCGGCGCGGTCGATCTCTTGCCAGCTACGGGCGATGCCGATGCGTTCGACTTCGTCTTCGGTATCGCGCAAGCCGGCGGTATCGATGATGTGCAGCGGGATGCCTTCGATCTGGATGGTCTGCGCCACTTTGTCGCGAGTGGTGCCGGCAATCGGGGTGACGATGGCCAGCTCGGCCCCGGCCAGCGCATTGAGCAGCGACGACTTACCCACGTTGGGCTGCCCTGCCAGCACCACCGACAACCCTTCGCGCAATAAGGCGCCGTGGCGCGCGTCGCGTTGCACCTGGGCCAGGTCGGCGCGGATCTTGGCGAGTTTGCCGCGGGCGTCGGCAGCTTCGAGGAAATCGATTTCCTCTTCGGGGAAATCCAGGGTGGCTTCGACCAGCATCCGCAAGGTCACCACCGCTTCGACCAGGACATGAATGTCGCGCGAAAACGCACCATCGAGCGAACGGCCGGCGGAGCGCGCCGCGGCTTCGGTACTGGCTTCAATCAGGTCGGCCACGGCTTCCGCCTGGGCCAGATCGAGCTTGTCATTAAGAAACGCGCGCCGGGTGAATTCACCGGGTTCGGCCAGGCGCACACCGAAGGCCGCGCCGGCCGCGAGACAGCTTTGCAGCAGCAATTGCATCACGACCGGGCCGCCGTGTCCCTGCAACTCCAGCACATGTTCGCCGGTATAGGAATGCGGCGCCGGAAAATACAAGGCGATGCCGCGATCGAGGATGGCTCCGTGCGGATCGAGAAATGGCGTATAGACCGCCTGACGCGCGGCAAGCTGGCGGCCGCACAAAGCGGTCATCAGGTGTTGCGCGGCAGGCGCTGCGGCGGCGCCAAACGAAACGCGTACCACGCCTATTCCGCCTCGGCCGGGGGCGGTGGCAATTGCTGCAATCGGGTCACGGTCGGCAAACACGGCAGGGGTCACTTTGAAGTTGCAAAAACGATGGGGCCGCGCCGAGGTGTCGCGGAATGATCGGGCAGCGTTGCAAAGACCGCGCTTAGGCGCTTACCCGACAGTATGCTACTCGACGGCACAAAAAAAAACGCCGCCTAAGGGGGTAGTCGGCGGCGTGAATTGTAGCTTAAGTCACAACAGGCGTTTGATCAGGCTAAGCCACGAGACCGGTGGTGGCGAAGTGAGTCCTTCAACGTACGCTCTTCAAATGATTTCAGATCTAAAAATATGTAGTCCTACATATTTGAGATGAATTTTCAGATTTATCTTAAACTCCTTGTTTGCTCTTCAAACTAACTCGTTATAGCGCGCCTCAATATGACAACACGCCCCGCCACCGCTGCTTTCGCGTCTTCCACTTCTTGCTTCGGTACAACCGGCATAACACCGGCAAAACCTTACCTACGGCACAGCTACAGACAGCTCATCGATGTGCGCCAAGGTCGGCGAGCGCACCAGGCGTGCCCTTCAACAACAGCATCGAACCTCTAACACGCTGCTGATCCAGCGCTTTGAAACGCGTTGCTATCGATCCGGGCACGAACTCATCTTATGCGCTCTTTTTAAAAAAGTAAACCAAACAAGATATTTGTATCTTGCTTGGGTGTAAGGGACAGATCGGAGTCATTGCAGAATCAAGGCTATGCCAACCGAACAAGAAAAATCTGCATTTTCAGAACGCCTGCGCACAGCGCTCGACAATGGCCCGGACGCAGTCAAAGGGGCGACGGATCTCGCGCGCCATTTCAACCTCCGGCATCACGCCACGGCACCGGTTTCGACACAAACGGCGCACAAGTGGCTGAGTGCCAGGGCAATTCCGACCAGCGACAAGATCGACACGCTGGCCGCGTGGCTGAACGTGACGGCGCACTGGCTGCATTACGGCCCTGAACCGGTGTTGCCGCCGGTCAAAACCCGGAAAGACGGTCAGCGCAAGGACATAAAGTATCCGGTTTCCGTCGAAACCTTGACCTTGGCCGAGAAAATTCGGGCATTGTCACCTCGCAAACGTTATCTGATCGAAGAATTGATCACCCAATTCGATCAGGAACCGCCGGATCAGACTTAGCCCGGGGTATCGGGTCAGCCTGCAAGGTGCGCCCCCGCCCACGGGGCCGGACATAAAAAAAACCGCCTGGCGTGAACACGCAGGCGGTTTTTTTATCGACCCAGCCGGCTCGAAAGCGGCTGGTTCAATTCAACACAATCAACCTCGCCACCGTCAAACCTACATTACGTGTCGACGGCGGCGAATATCGGTATCGCTCAGGGTATCGCTCAAGCGGCTTTCTTTGCCGCCCGCTTCTTGCCCATCATGCGGGTGATGTAATACTGCTGCGCAATCGACAACACGTTGTTGACCACGTAATACAGCACCAGGCCAGCCGGGAAGAAGAAGAACATGACCGAGAACGCCAGCGGCATGATCATCATCATCTTGGCTTGCATCGGGTCCGGCGGCGTCGGGTTCAACCGCGTTTGCAGGAACATCGACACGGCCATCAGCACCGGCAGGATGAAATACGGGTCGGCCTGCGACAAGTCGTGGATCCAGAAGGCCCACGGCGCGCCACGCATTTCCACCGACGACAGCAAGACCCAATACAGCGAGATAAACACCGGGATCTGGATTACCACCGGCAAACAACCGCCGAACGGGTTCACCTTCTCGGTTTTATACAATTCCATCAGCGCCGCGTTCATCTTCTGCGGATCGCCCTTGTGGCGTTCGCGCAGCGCCGTCATGCGCGGCGTGATTTCCTTCATGCGCGCCATCGACTTGTAGCTGGCCGCCGACAGGGGGAAGAACACCAGCTTGATCAACAGCGTCAAGGCGATAATCGACCAGCCCCAGTTGCCCAGGACCTTGTGGATTTGGTCCAGCAGCCAGAACAAGGGCTTGGCGATAATCGTCACCCAGCCGTAGTCCTTGACCAAGTCCAGGCCCGGCGCCACCGGCCCGAGCAAACGCTCTTCTTCCGGACCGGCAAACAGCTTGGCGGACACGTCCACCGTCTGACCCGGTGCCAAAGCTTGCAACGGTTGTTTCACCCCTACGCGATACAGCCCTTGCGAGGTCTTTTCGACATAAATATCGCGCTTCACGCCTTGTTCAGGAACCCAGGCAGTAGCGAAATAATGCTGCACCATCGCAATCCAGCCGTTATCCGCCTGCGTCACGTAATCGGCTTTATCTTTGTCGATATCGGGGAAGGTGATTTTCTGGAAATGATGTTCATTGGTATAGACAGCCGGGCCAATGAAGGTATGCGAGAAACGCGTGGTCGGAACCGGCTGGCTGTCGCGCACCAATTCCATATAGACGGTCGGCGTGACGGGCACGCTACCGACGTTGGAAATGGTATTCGAGACGCCGATCACATAGCTGCCACGGGTAAAGGTGTAGGTCTTGACGACTTTGACACCGCCCATTTCAGCCGAGGCAAACTTCACTTGCAGCGTATTGCTGCCCGCGTCCATGGTGGTCGGGCCCGGCACCAGCGTAAACGCATCGCTGTGATTGGGGAAGTTGCCGCCGATCACACCGGTGCGCGCCAGATAGGTATGCGTCGGGCTCTGGTCGAACAAGGTGACCTTGTCGCCCTGCTTCTCGTCGTCCATCTGCTGCAACGACAGCTTGCTCAGCGTCGCGCCCAGGGTATCGACATCGATATCGAACAAGTCGGTGGTGACATGAATCATCTGGCCGGTAGCTGCCGGCGTTCCGCCTGGCAACGCACTGGCGATGGGCAAGCCCACCCCGCCGTCACCGGCGGCAGTCGCCGAAGCGCCATCCGCAGCCGCCGTTTGCTGCACCGGGCTGGGGATAAACATTGAGCCATGGCCATGATCTCGCTGCCAGCCGTCGTACAGCATGACCAGCGAAACCAGGAAAATGACCCACAAAATCATGCGTTTGATATCCATGCGTTGTCTCGATATCTGGGAGGTCGGCGCTTCAGCGCTTAAAGTTGGAGGAGGCAGGCACCGGATCGACGCCGCCCGCAGAAAATGGGTGGCATCGGCACACGCGCTTCAGCGCGAGATAACTACCTCGTGCGGCGCCATGATACTGGATTGCGTCGCGCGCGTAATCAGAACACGACGGATAGAAGCGACAACGATCTCCCAGAAACGGGCTGATCGCTAATTTGTAGAAGCGCAACAGCGCCAATAGCAAGGTTCGCAACATACGCAGGGCCATCAAGCGCGGCTCGCGCCGCTGTCACAAGGCCGACCACAAGGCAGACCACAAGGCAGACGCGCAGCACCCCAGGTTCGGGCTGCAACGCAGATCCGTTCCCGGCTCAGGGCAGACCCGGCGCAGGCGCCCTGCAACAGCAGCGCGGGCAAATGTCGGGTCATACGTCTAAACCGGCTCGGCCGGGGGTGACGCGGTCGCGGGACTCGCGTTTGCAGGATTCGCGTTCACCACCTGACGCTGCGCATTATGAACCGCCTTGCTGACCAGGGTGGCGATTTCGCGCTGACAGAGTGCTTTCAGCGGGTCGGAGGAGCCGCTGGGCATGGCTTTTTTGTCGAACCGCTTATGCAAGCGCAACAAAATATCCCAGCCGTGCAACTCGACCTGCTGCAGACGAAATGCTTCACGCGCAAGCCGGCGAACCAGGTTGCGCGTCACTGAACGCGGCGCGAATTTTTTGCCGATCACGAGCCCCAAGCGCGCAGGGCCGCCGGTTGGGCGGCCATACACGACAAAGTGCTCGGTGCGCGACCACGGGCGCAAACGAAAAACGGATGAGAACTCATCCGTTTTCAGCAGCCTCGCGGCTTTCGGGAAGCTGGCCACGCGGGTTTGCAAAGCAAACTCACGTCGCTCAATGCTGTTTGGGCTATCGAGCGTCAAGTGCCGGCATCAAGTATCAGCGTCAGCCTTAAACAGCCAAACGCTTGCGGCCTTTAGCACGGCGCGCATTGATAACTTTACGGCCGCCCGCGGTCTTCATGCGGACCCGGAAACCATGGGTACGCTTACGGCGCGTAACGGAAGGTTGATATGTACGTTTCATGTTGCTCTCACTTACGGTTAAGCCGATGTGCCGGCTATTTACGTCTCTATTTAAAGCCTTACTGGACCAGTATGAACCGCTTACGGCCCGCTTTCACGCCGCCCGTTGCCGGTTAACGCACACGTGTCGAAACTCGCAACGGCGGCGTTTAAGGAATTGGGTTTTGCAGAACCCGCTATTTAAGCCCCTTTTCTGTTTAGTGTCAAGAATTTACCGCTGATTGAGCGCCGGTTGCCCCGCCAATCCCGCCTCGCCCCCGGGTGCCGGGCTGGCGCCGGCCTGCACAACTGCCTGTGGATAACTCGCCCCGAGCGTGGCATTTGGCGGTAAAATCCTGGATAACTCGACATTCCAATACACCGTCCGGACGCGTCCAGGCTTGCACAGCCTGGCGCTGTGACTGTAGCGCGTGCTCCAGGCAGCCAGGCTGCCCCAAACGAGCCAATCGCGCGCAGTCACGCCTCACGCCCTTATGGCCATCGATAAAAATGGCCGCGCCACTCCGACGGTGGGCACTGCATACATCAGACGGATACATGAACGATTTTTGGGCACACTGTTCCGCGCATTTAGAGCGCGAACTCACGCCGCAGCAATTCCAGACGTGGATCAAACCACTGGCGCTGGTCGCCTTCGACGAAGACGCCAGCACGCTGCGGATCGCAGCCCCCAACCGCTTCAAGCTCGACTGGGTAAAAAACCAGTTTTCCGGACGCATCTCCGATCTCGCCCGCGATTTCTGGCGCACCCCGGTCGAAGTACTGTTCGTGCTCGACCCCAAGGCCGGTCAGGGTCGCCCCAGCGCGCCGCAGGGCAACGGCCAGGCCGCCGCCTCGGGCGACAGCACGGTACATGGCGCCAGCGCCCTGATCACTCGCAGCAGCCCCGCCGGCACCGACAGCGGCGCGGCCGACCTCGACCTGCCCAGCCTCGACCCGCACGAAACCGCGGCCGGCCAGCGCACCTGGCGCCCCGGGGCCGGCAGCAGGACCGGCAACGGCAGCGAAAGCAATTCGACCTACGAACGCTCCAAGCTGAACCCCGTGCTGACCTTCGACAACTTCGTCACAGGTAAAGCCAACCAATTGGCCCGCGCCGCCGCGATCCAGGTGGCGGGCAACCCCGGCATTTCGTATAACCCGCTGTTCCTGTACGGCGGCGTGGGCCTGGGCAAGACCCACTTGATCCACGCCATCGGCAACCAGATGCTGAATGAAAACAGCAACGCCCGGATCCGCTACATCCACGCCGAACAATACGTATCGGACGTGGTGAAAGCCTACCAGCGCAAGGCCTTCGACGAGTTCAAGCGGTATTACCACTCGCTCGACCTGCTGCTGATCGACGATATTCAGTTCTTTTCCGGCAAATCGCGCACCCAGGAAGAGTTTTTCTACGCCTTCGAAGCCTTGGTGGCGAACAAAGCCCAGGTGATCATCACCAGCGACACCTACCCGAAAGAGATCTCGGGCATCGACGACCGCCTGATTTCGCGTTTCGATTCGGGCTTGACGGTGGCGATCGAGCCGCCCGAACTCGAAATGCGGGTAGCCATTTTGATGCGCAAAGCCTTGTCGGAAGGCGTTACGGTGTCCGAAGACGTGTCGTTTTTTGTGGCCAAACACCTGCGCTCCAACGTGCGTGAGCTGGAAGGCGCGCTGCGCAAGATCCTCGCTTATTCGAAATTCCATGGCCGCGACATCACCATCGAGCTGACCAAGGAAGCGTTGAAAGATTTGCTCACCGTGCAGAACCGGCAAATCTCGGTGGAGAATATTCAAAAAACCGCCGCCGACTTTTACAATATCAAAGTGGCGGACATGTATTCGAAGAAACGGCCGGCCAATATTGCCCGGCCGCGCCAGATCGCCATGTATCTGGCCAAGGAACTGACCCAGAAAAGCCTGCCGGAAATCGGCGAGCTGTTCGGCGGGCGGGACCACACCACGGTGCTGCACGCGGTACGGAAGATCGCCGACGAGCGCACCAAGGATGCACAACTGAATCATGAGTTGCACGTGCTGGAACAAACCCTCAAGGGTTAGAGCCGGCACACCGCAGCGGCAAGCCCGACAAAGCGATACCGGGCCTGCCGCTGCGTTGTTATGTCGCGTGACGCGTTTTTAGGGAATAAGCCGTTTTTAAGGCACAATATGGGTTTGTTTCCTCGGCGGCCGCGAGGAAACCGGGGTAAGAATAGCTCGCTTTATCCAGGCGAGCAGGGTTGTCAGCCTGAAACCGCTTAATGTTATGTAACGCGCCGCTTAAAGCGTTATGTGGAGCGCGCGGGATCCAGTTGGCGCTCCGAACCCTGTCAGACCCCGACAATGGGGCGATCAGGCCGTCAAATCATCGAAGGAAATCTATGCAATTGGTCAAGACCGAACGAGACAATCTTCTGCGGCCACTGCAAACGGTCAGCGGCATCGTTGAGCGCCGCCACACGTTGCCCATACTCGCGAACCTGCTGATCACCAAACAGGGACCGGACGTATCGTTCCTGTCCACTGACCTTGAGCTGCAAATCACCACCCATGCCAACTTCGGCGTGGGCGGCGACAACATCGCCACCACCGTGGCCGCGCGCAAACTGCTCGACATCCTGCGCGCCATGCCCAGCGGCGAAGTCACCCTGACCCTGTCGGACAAGCGTTTGACCGTGCAATCCGGCAAAAGCCGTTTTGCCCTGCAAACCCTGGCCGCGGACGAATTCCCCACGGTGGCCGAAGCCAAAGACTTCGGCGCCAGCCTGAGCGTGCCGCAAAAAGCCTTCCGCCAATTGCTCGGCATGGTGCATTTCTCGATGGCGCAGCAAGACATCCGCTATTACCTGAACGGTATGCTGCTGGTCGTCGACGGCCAGCAACTGATGGCTATCGCCACCGACGGTCACCGCCTGGCGTTTGCCTCGATGACCACCGAAACCACCTTTGCGCGGCAGGAAGTGATTATTCCGCGCAAGACCATTCTGGAATTGCAGCGCCTGCTCGAAGACATCGACGACCCGCTTAAAATCGATATCGCCTCGACCCAAGTCAAATTCACCTTTGGCGAAGTCGAACTGGTGTCGAAGCTGGTCGAAGGCAAATTCCCCGACTTCCAGCGCGTAATTCCCAAGGGTTATAAAAACCACTTTATGATCGGCCGCGAAGAACTGCAACGCTCGCTCCAGCGCGCCGCAATTCTGACCTCCGACAAATTCAAGGGCGTGCGCTGCCTGATCGAACCGGGCCAGCTTAAAATCCTGTCGACCAACGCCGACCAGGAAGAAGCCCAGGAAGAGTTGGAAATTGCTTATGACGGGGATTCTCTCGACATCGGCTTTAACGTCACCTACCTGCTCGACGCGCTCGCCAACCTCAAGGTCGATTTCTTGCAAATCAGCCTGGGCGACTCATCCTCCAGCGCGCTTATCACCTTACCCGACAACGATAACTTCAAGTACGTGGTAATGCCGATGCGCATCTGACGCACCGTCTTGCACACACACCCGGGGGCTCGGGGCTTGGGAGATCAACCCGGCCCGGTCCCTTTGGTGTTTTTAGTGTTTACAGCACCGCAGTGTTTAGTAGTCTGCAGAACCGGAAGAAACCATGAGTGATCAGCAAACCCCGCAACCTGTCCAAGTTGAAAACGCCTACGGCGCCTCGTCGATCCAGATTCTCGAAGGGCTTGAAGCGGTGCGCAAGCGGCCCGGCATGTACATCGGCGACACCTCCGACGGCACCGGCCTGCATCACCTGGTGTTCGAGGTTCTCGACAATGCAATCGACGAAGCACTCGCCGGGCACTGCAACGACATCCAGGTCACGATCCACGCCGACAACTCGATCTCCGTGACCGACAACGGCCGCGGCATCCCCACCGGGATCAAGCTCGACGACAAACACGACCCCAAGCGCAGCGCCGCTGAAATCGTGATGACCGAACTGCATGCCGGCGGCAAATTCGACCAGAACAGCTACAAAGTCTCAGGCGGCCTGCACGGCGTGGGCGTATCGTGCGTCAACGCCCTGTCGAAATGGCTGCGCCTCACCATTCGCCGCGACGGCAAAAAGCACTTCATGGAATTCCATGGCGGTGTGCCGCAAAACCGCATCATCGAAACCGTCAACGGCGAAAACCTGTCGCCCATCCTGTACACCGGCACCACGGAAAACCGCGGCACCGAAGTGCACTTTTTGGCCGACGTCGAAATCTTCGGCAACATCGAATTTCACTACGACATCCTCGCCAAACGCATGCGCGAACTGTCGTTCCTGAATAACGGCGTACGCATCCGCCTGAACGACCTGCGCACCGGCAAGGAAGACGACTTCGCCTTCGTCGGCGGGGTCAAAGGTTTTGTCGAATACATCAACAAAACCAAGACGGTACTGCACCCGACCATCTTCCACGTCAGCGGCGAAAAAGACGGCATCAACGTCGAAGTGGCAATGCAGTGGAACGACAGCTACAACGAAAACGTGCTGTGCTTCACCAACAACATTCCGCAGCGCGACGGCGGCAGCCACTTGACCGGCTTGCGCGCCGCCATGACGCGAGTGCTCAACAAATACATCGAAAGCCAGGACATCGCCAAAAAAGCGAAAGTCGAGACCGCCGGCGACGACATGCGCGAAGGTTTGTCCTGCGTCTTGTCGGTAAAAGTGCCTGAGCCGAAATTCAGCGCCCAGACCAAAGACAAACTGGTCTCGTCCGAAGTGCGCGCCCCGGTGGAAGACGTCGTAGCCAAGGCACTCGAAGAGTACCTGCTGGAAACCCCGATCGACGCCAAAATCATCTGCGGCAAAATCGTCGACGCAGCGCGCGCGCGCGACGCCGCCCGCCGCGCCCGCGAAATGACGCGCCGTAAAGGCGTGCTCGACGGCGTCGGCCTGCCCGGCAAACTGGCCGACTGCCAGGAAAAAGACCCGGCAAAATCCGAAATTTATATCGTCGAGGGCGACTCCGCCGGCGGCTCGGCCAAACAAGGCCGCGACCGTAAATTCCAGGCCATCTTGCCGCTGCGCGGCAAAGTGCTCAACGTCGAAAAAGCGCGCTACGACAAACTGCTGCAATCGGAGCAGATCGTCACCCTCATCACCGCGCTCGGCTGCGGCATCGGCAAAGAAGACTTCAAACCGGAAAAACTGCGCTACCACCGCATCATCATCATGACCGATGCCGACGTCGACGGCGCACACATCCGCACCCTGCTCTTGACCTTCTTCTATCGCCAGATGCCGGAACTGATCGACAACGGCTACATCTACATCGCCCAGCCGCCGCTGTATAAAATCAAGTACGGCAAGGACGAGCGGTATTTGAAAGATACGCATGAGCTGAACCAGCACATGCTTAAGCTGGCGCTGCAAGGGGCGTCGCTGACGCCGGCGGAAGGCGCTGATCCGATTACGGGTGATGCGCTGGGTGAGCTGGCGCGTAGTTACCTGCTGTCTGAGGCGGTGGTTGACCGTCTCAGCCGCGTGATTGACCCTAGCGCGCTCGAAGCTGTGATGGATGGGATTCCGCTGGACCTCAGCAACGAAGCTGCGGCGCAGGCTAGCGCTGCTGCGATGCAAGCTGCGCTGCAGGCTGACAAGTTGAAGCCGGAAGTGACGGTGCGGGCTACTTATGATGAAGTGCGTGAGATTCGGGCGCTGCGGATTGAGCGGCGGCATCATGGCAACATCAAGGTTAGTGCGTTTGATGAGGAGTTTTTGCTGACTGCCGACTTCCAGCAACTGCGTAATACCGCCGATACCTTCAAGGATTTGATTGGGGTTGGGGCGATTATCAAGCGTGGCGAGCG
>Ga0302230_10000203_pt1 | contig 59067 bp, 37 predicted proteins | sample II_Palsa_N2_1_FD_193523 | JGI IMG/M metagenome (GOLD analysis project Ga0302230, IMG submission 193523) | Peat permafrost microbial communities from Stordalen Mire near Abisko, Sweden - II_Palsa_N2_1 | ecosystem: Environmental > Terrestrial > Soil > Palsa > Peat permafrost | place: Sweden... | reverse complement strand
TGAAGTCACTGGGTCCCTGCCTTCGCAGGGATGACGAGCTGGGTCACAGAATGTTCGAGGTGCCCGATTACACCTGTAACCCATCGCGACTAAAGCCGCTCCCAAAATTTGCCGCGCACAGAGCCTGCCCCGGAACGAGTCCGGGGCAGCTCCAGCTAGCTCAGCTCACCGGCACCTGCGCCAGCTGTGCAAGACGGCGCACCGCGACCGAGGCGATCGGGTAGTCCGCGTTCTGGGTGAGGATTTCCGCCAGCATGCTGCGGGTGTACTGCAAGGTCGGATCGTCACGCTCCAGCCATGCCTGTACTGACGAGATGTCCTTGCGGTCGCTGGCCAGCGCCAGCACCTGCAACGCCAATGCGCGATGCTGATGATTGAGTTCATCGAGCAGCGAACCGCGTGCCTGTGCATGCCAATGGCCTTCGACCGGCAATGCCTCGATCTGGCCGCGCAACCATTCCAGGTCGAGCGCTTCGCCCAGTTCGTAGAACACGTTGGCGACTTTCTGCATCGGCTGACCGCTCTGTTGCGCCACTTCGACCATGTCCAGCGCGGCGCGCAGTTCCGGCATGCGGGCCAGCCGCAAGGCCAGCTCCGCGGGCAGACCCAGGCCTTCCCATTTTTCCTGGCTGCAGGAGAAATCGCCCTTGCCGGTGGGCGTCAACACCTCCGGCAGCGCCAAACGCAAGGCAGACACACCCGACTGGTAACGCTCGACATTGGCGGCGATATCCAGCGTGCCGCCCGGACGGTTGAGCAACCAGCGGGTCAGGTGCCGCAACAGCGACCAGATCTGCTTGATCGCGTCGATCTGGGTATCCTCGGCGACCTTGCTGTCGAGCGCCTCGATCTCGGCCCACAGCTCGCGCGCTTCGAGAATCTCGCGTGCTGCCGTGTACGCCTTGGCGATCGCGGCCGGACGCTGGCCAGTGTCTTCCTGCATGCGCATCATGAAGGTGGCGCCCATGCGGTTGATCGTCGAGTTGGTCACCGCGGTGGCGATGATCTCGCGCTTCAGGCGATGGCGCTGCATGTGCGCCGCGTATTTTTCGTGCAGTGGCTCCGGGAAGTAGCGAACCAGTTCGCGCGACAGGTACGGATCTTCCGGCACGTCCGAATCGAGCAGCTGCTGATACAGGCGGATCTTGTCGTAGGACAGCAGCACCGCCAGCTCTGGCCGGGTCAGGCCCAGGCCACGGCTCTTGCGCTCGGTCAGCTCCGCCTCGGTCGGCAGGTTTTCCACCTGACGGTCCAGCGTACCCTCCGCTTCCAGCGTGCGGATGAAGTGCGCCATCGAGCCGAGGCGGGTCACCGACTGGTGCTCCATCAGGGTGATCGCCTGGTTCTGCCGGTAGTTGTCCCACAGCACCAGCTCACCGACCTCGTCGGTCATGGAGGCCAATTGCACGTTGCGCGCGTCTTCCGTCAACTCGCCACGCTGCACCGCGTCGTTGAGCAGGATCTTGATGTTCACCTCGTGATCGGAGGTGTCCACGCCAGCGGAGTTGTCGATGAAGTCGGTATTGAGCAGCACGCCGTGCTGCGCCGCCTCGATGCGACCCTTCTGCGTCATGCCCAGATTGCCGCCTTCGCCGACGACCTTGCAGCGCAGCTCGCTACCGTTAACACGCAGCGCGTTGTTGGCGCGGTCGCCCACATCGGCCTGTGTTTCGCTGGAGGCCTTCACGTAGGTGCCGATGCCGCCGTTCCACAACAGGTCGACCGGTGCCTTGAGGATCGCGCTGAGCAGATCGCTCGGCGCCAGCTGCGTCACGTCAGGCTTGAGGCCCAATATCGCGCGCACTTCCGGCGAGATCGGGATCGACTTCGCGCTGCGCGGCCAGATGCCGCCACCGGCAGAGATCAATGACCTGTCGTAATCGTCCCAGCTCGAACGCGGAAGCTTGAACATGCGCTCGCGCTCAACGAACGAACGCGCCGTATCCGGGTTCGGGTCAAGGAAGATATGACGATGATCGAACGCCACCAGCAGGCGGGTGTGCCTGGACAGCAACATGCCGTTGCCGAAGACGTCGCCGGACATGTCGCCAATACCGACGCAGGTGAAATCCTGCGTCTGACAGTCGCGGTTGAGCGAGCGGAAGTGACGCTTCACCGACTCCCACGCACCCTTGGCGGTGATGCCCATGCCCTTGTGGTCGTAGCCGTTGGAGCCACCGGAGGCAAACGCATCGCCGAGCCAGTAGTTGTGCTCGATCGAAATCGCATTGGCGATGTCGGAGAACGTGGCCGTGCCCTTGTCGGCCGCCACCACCAGGTACGGGTCATCCGCGTCGTGGCGCACCACGTCGTGCGGATTCACCACCTTGCCTTCGATCAGGTTGTCGGTGATGTCGAGCAGGCCGTTGATGAACAGGCGGTAGCAGGCAATGCCCTCAGCCAGCTGTGCGTCGCGATCGCCACCCACAGGTGCCTTCTTGACGAAGAAACCACCCTTGGAACCGACCGGCACGATCACCGTGTTCTTCACCATCTGCGCCTTGACCAGGCCCAGCACTTCAGTGCGGAAATCCTCGCGCCGATCGGACCAGCGCAGGCCGCCACGCGCCACCGGACCGAAACGCAGGTGGATGCCTTCGACGCGCGGTGCGCACACCCAGATTTCGCGGTACGGCACCGGCTTGGGCAGCTCGGGCACCTTGTGCGAGTCGAGCTTGTAGCTGATGTAGCCCCGATGCGCGCCGTCCCACTGCTGGAAGAAGCTCGTGCGCAACGTGGCGCGGATCACCTTGACGAAGCTGCGCAGGATGCGGTCTTCATCGAGGCTGTCGACGTTCTCCAGCAGCAGGCCAATGGTGTCTTCCACCGTCTTGATCTGCTCGGCACGTGGCAGTGCCAGCGCCGCGCTCAGGTCCGTGATCAGCGCCGGATGGGCACTCTGCACTTGCTGCGGAATCAGCGCCCGCATCTCGGCGGCGAGCGTGGCGCCAGCAGTTTTCAACTCTTCAGCGGAAAGGCTTTCGCGGCGCGGATCAAACTTGGCCAGGAACAGTTCCACCAGCAGACCGGCGATCGCCGGATAGCGGTTCAGCGTGTTTTCCATGTACGCCTGCGAGAACGCCACGCCGGCCTGCAACTGGTATTTGCAGTAGCCGCGCAGCATTGCCACCTGGCGCCAGCTCAGTTTGGCGCCCAGCACCAGCCGGTTAAAGCCGTCGTTCTCGGCATTCCCACGCCAGATCTGCTCGAACGCGTCCTCGAACAGCGCACCGACCTGCTCCACGCTGAAAGTCAGTTCGCCCACCGGCTGCACTTCGAAATCCTGGATCGAGCGCGGCGCGGCATCACCGGGTATCTCGTAGACATGCTCGGTAAGCACGCGCAGACCGAGGTTCTCAAGCTGCGGCAGCACCTCGGACAAGGCGATGTCGCCGCCACTGCGATAGACCTTGAAACGCAGCGTCTCGGGCGCCTTGGGCGGATGGTAGAACGACATCCGCAGCGCATTGTCGCCCTGCAGCAACGACAGCTGATACACATCTTCGGCGGCCACCGCCGGGCTCACGTCCTCGACGTAACCGGCTGGCAGCGATTTGGAATAACGATTGGCCAGCACCACGCCTTCGTGATCACCGCGCGACTGCACCAGCGCGTCACGCACCTCATCGTGCCAGTTGCGCACGATGCTGGCGACGCCCTGCTCCAGTGTCGCCAGGTCATAGACCGGCTGGTCACCAATCTTCGGCCGCACGACGATCGTCAGCCGCGCCAGCGCAGCCTCGCCCATCTGTACCGACGAGTCGCTCTGCTCGGCATGCAGCGCCGTACCCAATAGCGACTCGATGCGCTCGCGCACCGAGGTATTGAAGCGATCACGCGGCACAAACACCATGCAGGTGAAGAAACGGCCATAGCGATCGCGACGCACGAACAACCGCGTGCGTGCACGCTGGCGCAGCTCCAGGATGCCCATCGAGGTCGCGAACAACTCATCCTCACTGCTCTGCAGCAGCTCCTCGCGCGGCAACGTTTCCATGATGTGGCGCAGCGACTTGCCGGAATACGAATCGCGCTTGAGGCCCGACCGCACCAGCACCGCCTCCACCTTGTGCCGCACCATCGGCACGTCCTGCGGGCGCGCCATATAGGCATTGGAGGAGAACAGGCCAAGGAAGCGCTGCTCGGCCACCGCCGTACCATTGGCGTCGAACTTCAGCACGCCGATGTAATCCATGTAGCCGGCGCGATGCACGTGTGATCGCGCATTGGTCTTGGTCAGGATGATCGCGTCGGTGGCGCCGGACTGCGGCAATTCGCTGGCGGCGAGCGTGCGCAGTGAACGCGGCGCGATCGAGCGATCGGTCTGGTGCAGGATGCCCAGACCGGAGCCTTCCAGCGAGCGCAGCACGCGTTCGCCATCGGCCTCGGTAACTTCGTACTCGCGGTAGCCAAGGAACGTGAAGTTGTCGTCGGCGATCCAGCGCAGGAACTCGCTGGCTTCCTGTACCGAAGCGGCATCCAGCGGCAAATTGCGCTGCGGCAGATCGGCGGCAATCGCCAGCGCCCGGTCGCGCATCGCGGCCCAGTCGTTGACGGCAGCGCGCACATCGTCGAGGGCGGCTTCGACCTGCTCGATCAATTGGGCCTGCTCGGCCTCGCCGGCGACCCGGTCGATCTCGAAATGCATGACGGATTCGTGCGCAGTCGATTCGGCCGCGCCGGCGTCGCCGCCGATACTCTGCAAATCGCCGGAGACATCGCGGACCACCTTGAGTACCGGGTGGATTACCGCGTGGATCTGCAATTTCGTCGAAACGATCATGCTGACCGTATCGACCAGGAACGGCATGTCGTCGGTGACGATCTGCAGCAGGCTGCGCCCGGCATGGGAGTCCGCCGGATTGAGCACTCGCACGAGGGCGCTATTGGCCTGGCGCTGCTGCATGAAGTACAGCAGGCCGCCAATCAGCACCGTCCACTGCTCCGGGGTATGCAGATCTGCGTCGCTGGCGGCGATGCGTGCGAAGAAAGCCTGGCAAAAAACTTTCGCATCATCCAGGCGTTGGGGTGTAAAACCACTCTTTTTCAGTTCTTCAAGCACCAAGGATGGAAGGGGGAGATCATTGGCCGCATGGATCACATTCATGGCATCTACTAGTCAGTGGAGACGAGGTGAGAATGGGGGTAAAAAGCCTTGAAAGGATACGCCCCGCATGATGACGAATCCACCCGCGACGGCATGATTCGCACCGTGCCCACGCGCATGGGTTCAGCGGTCCGTCACATCCGTGGGAATCTTGCGACGAACTGCAGTGCACTGACGGGTTCGCGGCGCATCCCTTGATCATCGACGTCAATGACTATCGAACAGTAAAAGCAATCCGCCCAATCTGCCCGTCCTGCATCAGCCCCTGCCGCATCAGATGATCGTTTGTATGAACATCTTCACCCGGACCCGTTAGCGCCATGTGCAACTTCACCTCAAACTGCTCACATCACGGCAATACCTGTCAATGACTGGATTCACGCTGCCAATAAAATGTAAACTGAACGGTATAGTCTCGCGCGACGAAGGCCCGTATCGGCCCCGTCGCGGCATAACTGGAACGACCAGGCGGTCAGGCGTGAGAGCGCCTGGCCAACTCAATGACACAAGACACAAGACACATCGGTCGCAATGCAGTAACTAGTCAACAGACTTGCTGCTTTGCATCCCGGCGACACTCCATCATTCCCGATCAAGCAAGTTCTGGAGCTCCCATGAAGTCCTCGTTATTGCGCACATCCGTATTGTGCTTGAGCCTGTCGGCGCTGGCTGCTTGCGGCAAGGGCAAAGCACCGCCGCCGCCGCCGCCGCCGCAGGTCGGCGTAATCTCGGCGCGACTGCAGAGCACACCGCTGACCAGGGACACCTCCGGCCGCCTGTCGGCTTACTACAGCGGCAACGTGACCGCTCGCGTTTCCGGCGTGCTGCTCAAGCGCAACTACATCGAAGGCAGTGCAGTCAAGCAGGGGCAGTTGCTGTTTGAAATCGACCCGGTCTTCTACCAGGCACAGCTCAACAACAGCATCAGCATCCAGGCCCAGGATCAAGCAACGCTGGTCAATGCCCGCATCACTGTCGACCGCGACCTCAAGCTGGTACCCAACGGCTATGTATCGCAGCAACAGGTGGACAATGACCAGGCGGTCATGCGCAGCGCCATCGCCAAGGTCAAGGCAGATGAGGCGACCGTGGCCAGCGCACGGGTCAATCTTGGCTACACCAAGGTGACCTCGCCGATCGACGGCATCGCCGGTCAGCAGCAGGTTACCGTTGGCGCTACCGTCGGTAATGGCACCAGCGATGTCGGCTCCGGCGGCACCTTGCTGACCACGGTCCAGCAGATCGATCAGCTGTACGTGAACTTCACTGTCAGCGCGGCCGACCTGTCGATGTTGCAGCAGGAGCAGAGCAAGGGCAGCGTTGCACTGTCCGCGCAGGGCAAGACCACGGTGCAGGTTCTGCTGCCCGACGGCAGCAAGTACGACCAGTTGGGCACGCTCGACTTCTCCGACGTGTCGGTGAACGCAAATACCGGTGCGATCAACTTGCGCGCCCTGGTGCCCAACCCGAAGCATCAACTGCTGCCGGGCATGTACTTGAACCTCACCGTCAACCTCGGGCAGCTCAACAGTGTGTTCCTGATCCCGCAGCAGGCCCTGCTACGCGACTCCGTCGGTCCCTACGCGCTGGTTGTTGGCCAGGATGACAAGGTCGTGCGCAAGGATGTCAGCGCCAGCAACAGCTACGAGAGCAGCTGGATCGTCACCAGCGGCCTCAGCCCCGGCGACCAGGTGATCGTGAGCGGCCTGCAAGGCGTGAAAGAAGGCGGCCCCGCGAAAGCAACGCCGTGGCAGCCACCGCAAGCTGCCGGGTCTCCGGCAGGTTCTGACGCCACGGCGCCAGCTGGTCAATCCGCCAGCACCAAACAGTAAGGAAGCCGTCTCATGCCAAGTTTCTTTATCGACCGCCCGATCTTCGCCTGGGTGGTCGCCATTCTGATCTCCCTGATCGGCGTCATTGCGATGCTGAACCTGGGCATCGATTCCTACCCTGATATCGCGCCGCCACAGGTAACGGTGAGTGCGAACTATCCCGGCGCCAGCGCCGCGACCATGGAGTCGACGGTTACCCAGGTGATCGAGCAGCAGCTCACCGGCATCGACAACCTGCTGTATTTCAGCTCGTCGTCCAACTCCAACGGCAACAGCACGATCACCCTGACCTTCGCCACCGGCACCAATCCGGACATCGCTCAGGTGCAGGTACAGAACAAGATCACCCTGGCCCAGCCATTGCTGCCCGCCTCGGTGATTCAGCAGGGTGTGGTGGTGGCCAAGGCCAGCCCCGACATCCTGATGTTCATCGGTCTGACCTCGGACAATCCCGCGATTGACGCGCCCCGCCTCGCCGATATCGTCGCCTCGCAGATTCAGCCCGTGGTGTCCCGCGTCAACGGCATCGGCAATACGTTCGAGCTCGGTTCGGAATACGCCATTCGCATCTGGCTCAATCCGGACAAGCTGCAAGGCTATGGGCTCTCTGCTACGCAGGTTTTGAGCGCCGTCAGTGCCCAGAACGCGCAGTTCGCTGCCGGTTCGCTGGGCGCCGATCCATCTGTCAAGGGCCAGGAGTTCACGGCTACGGTCGCGGCCGATACGCTGTTTTCCTCGCTGAAGCAGTTCCGCGACATCATCCTGCTCGCCCAGAGCGATGGCACGGTGGTGCGCCTGAGCGACGTTGCGCGCATTACGTTCGGACCGCAGAGCTACGGTAACGCGGCTATCTATAAAAACAAGCCGGCCGGCGGCCTGGGCCTGTTCCTGCTGCCTGGCGCCAACGCACTTGCCGTGGCCAAGGCGGTGAAGTCGGAAATGGGGGTCCTGGCCAAGGATCTGCCACCCGGCGTGCAGTGGGACGTGCCGTACGACACCACACCGTTCATCGTCGCCTCGATTACCGACGTGGTGCACACGCTGGTCGAGGCGATCGCGCTGGTGTTCCTGGTGATGTTGATCTTCTTGCAGAATATCCGGGCCACCATCATCCCCACGCTGGTGATACCGGTGGCCTTGCTGGGCACCTTCATCGGTCTGGATGCGCTGCATTTCTCACTCAACCAGCTCACCCTGTTCGGCATGGTGCTGGCGATCGGCATTGTGGTGGACGACGCGATCGTGGTGATCGAGAACGTCGAGCGCATCATGAGCGAGGAAGGTCTGTCGCCGAAGGAAGCCACCCGCAAGGCGATGGGCCAGATCACCGGAGCGATCGTTGCGATCACCGTGGTGCTGACGGCCGTGTTCGTGCCCTCAGCCCTGCAGCCGGGCGCCACCGGTATCGTGTATGCGCAGTTCGCGCTCACCATCGCGATTTCGATGTTCTTTTCGGCCTTCCTGGCTTTGTCGTTCACCCCGGCATTGTGTGCGAGCTTGCTCAAACCGACGCATGACGAGAAGAAGAACGTCGTTTTTCGCTGGTTCAACAAAACCTTCGACTGGGTCACTCACACCTATCACGGCCATGTCGGCGGCGCGATACGCCATGCACCGCGCTGGATGCTCGCGTTCGCACTGGTCACCGTGCTGGCGGGGTTTCTCTATACCCGTTTGCCGACCAGCTTCGTACCCGACGAGGACCAGGGCTTCATGCTGGCCATCGTTTCGCTGCCGCCCGGTGCCACGTTGCAACGCACCGACCACGTGATGACCGAAATCCGCGACAAGCTGATGCACAGTCCGATCGGCAGCGACATCAACTCCATCTTCCAGCCTGAAGGCTTCAGCTTTGTCGGCAACGCGGAAAATGTCGGCATGGCCTTCATCAAGCTGACGGACTGGGATAAACGCTCAAAAACCGCGATGGAGTTGATCCCGCAGGCCAACGGTATTTTGCACAGCATCACCGATGCGCAGATTTTCGTGGTCAACCTGCCGACCATCCGCGGCCTCAGCCAGTTCGGCGGCGTGGACATGTATCTGCAAGCGCGCACCGGCCAGTCCCGCCAGGAACTGGCGCAGGCCGTGGGTACCCTGCTCGCCAAGGCAGGCAAGAGCCCCGAGCTTTACGGCACCCGCCCGAACTCGTTGCCGGACGCACCGCAGTTGCAGATGAAAGTTGACCGCGTGCAGGCTCAGTCGATGGGTCTGTCGCTGCCCGATGTGTACGGCGCCCTCCAGTTGCTGCTGGCACCGAACTACGTCAACCAGTTCAACTACGGTGGTCGTATCAAGCGTGTCTACATACAGGCAGATGCGCCCTATCGAATGAGCCTGGACGCCCTGCAGCACATTTATACCCCCAGCGGTATCGGTAGCACGGCCAGCACCGCCGCGACGGCCACCAACGCCAGCGGTTATCTCACCCAGGTCAATCCTTCGGTGAGCAATGGCGCGATCGCCCCGTACAACATGGTGCCGCTATCCAGCGTGGTGAAGGCCAACTGGGGCATGGGAGCGGCCGCACTGCCGCGCTATAACGGCTATTCCGCCGTGGAAATCGTGGGCAATTCCGCGCCTGGCTATTCCACCGGCCAGGCCATGCAAGTCATGGAAAACATCATCAACAAGGACCTGCCGCCTGGCTTTGCTTCCGACTGGACTGGCCAGTCCTATCAGGAGGTCCTGGCCGGCAACTCGGCGACACTGCTGCTGTTGCTGTCGATCTTCGTGGTGTTCCTGTGCCTGTCAGCGCTGTATGAAAGCTGGTCGATCCCGCTAGCCGTGTTGCTGGTGGTTCCGCTGGGCATGCTGGGCATGTTGGTGTTCTGCAAGCTGACCGGCCTGCCGAACGATATTTACTTCAAGTTGGGCCTGGTCACGGTGATGGGACTGGCTGCCAAGAACGCAATTCTGATCGTGGAGTTCGCGGTGGAGGAACAGGCTGCGGGCAAGACGTTGGCCGATGCGGTGCTCACGGCCGCCCGGTTGCGCTTGCGCCCCATCCTGATGACGTCGATGGCGTTCATCCTGGGCGTGCTTCCGCTGGTTCTCTCCAGCGGCGCAGGTGCGGCTTCCCGTCACGAGATCGGTACCGGCGTGATCGGCGGCATGTTGTTCGCCACCTTCCTCGGCCTGCTGCTGATCCCGGTGTTCTACGTCAGCGTGCGTCGCCTGCTTGGCGACAAGCTGGACGGCAACGGCAAGACTCCGCCGCCAGACAACGGCCATCCGAAGTCGTTGCAGTCCGATCCGCAGCACTGATCGTGATCCAGTGCCCTCTCCTCGTTGGGAGAGGGCACGCTTGAAGGGATGCCGGATGGCAGTTCCGTTCAAGACAAACGCAAAAAGCCCGGACAGGTTCCCCTGCCCGGGCTTTTTGTTTTAACGCGCTGTCAGTTAGCGCAAGCCGGTTTCGGCGCGCGCAATCACCATGCGCTGGATTTCACTGGTGCCTTCGTAGATCTCGGTGATCTTCGCATCGCGGAAGAAACGTTCCAGCGGCATCTCCTTCGAATAGCCCATGCCACCGTGGATCTGTACCGCCTGGTGGGCGATCCACATCGCCGCTTCGGAAGCCGTGAGTTTGGCTACCGCAGCTTCAGTGCCGAAACGACCACCGTTCTTTTCGGCTTCGCCCTTCGTCCACGCCGCGCGCAGAGTCAGCAGGGTCGCCGCGTCCAGCTTGCACTTCATGTCGGCGATCTTCGACTGGGTCATCTGGAACGTGCCGATGGGATGGCCGAACGCCTTGCGCTCACGTACCCACGTCAAGGTCGCGTCATAAGCGGCACGGGCAATGCCGACCGCCTGCGAAGCAATGCCGATGCGACCGGCGTCGAGCACGCCCATCGCGATCGAGAAGCCCTTGCCTTCGTCTCCCAGCAGGTTCTCCTTCGGGCACACGTACTCGTTGAACTCGATCTCGCAGGTCGCCGAAGCACGGATGCCCAGCTTCGGCTCGCTCTTGCCGGCGTGGAAGCCCGGCAGCGAGGTATCGATGATGAACGCTGACACGCCCTTGGCGCCGATGCCTGGCGTGGAGATCGCAAACAGCACCATGTAGCGCGCCACCGGACCGGAGGTGATCCAGCTCTTCTTGCCGTTGATCACCCAATCGCCGTTTGCGTTCTTGCTGGCGCGGGTATGCATGGCTGAGGCATCGGAGCCGGACTGCGGTTCGGTCAGTGCGTACGCACCAATCGCTTCGCCCTGGGCGATCGCACGCACGTACTTCTGCTTCTGCTCCTCGTTGCCGTGTTTCAGGATGCCGTTGCAGAACAGCGAATTGTTCACCGACATGATGGTTGCGGTGGCGGCGTCAGCAGCGGCAATTTCGATCATCGCGAGCACATAGGCGATCGGATCCATGCCGGCACCACCGTACTCATGCGGAACCTCGATACCCATCAGACCGAGCTGGCCCATCTCGCGGATGTTTTCCAGCGGAAACTCACCCTTGGCGTCGAGCTCGGCAGCGACCGGCAGGATGCGCTTTTGCGCAAAATCGCGGGCGATCGACTGGATCGACAGCTGGTCTTCAGTAAAACGGAAATCCATAAACTTCTCCTCGGCGCCGCCATAGGCAGCTGATCAAGACGGAATCTGAGGCCGCAGCCAGCCGACTATTCTAGCGAGCGCCGCAGCTTGCGTCGTCCCTCGTCATCGCTGGGCCATCGCAATTTCTTGCTGCAACCGCGCTTTCAGACACCTTGGAGAGAGTCGATCGCGACCCAAATCGCTGCTGCATGAACAACACGTCGGCTTTCCGCTTGACGCCCCGATAAACCCCGGCCAGACTTGTTATCTCTGTATCGCGATATAAGGATGCCCGATGGATCTGGCGACCGCCTCCAGCGTGCTCCGGCTGCTGGCCGACCCTACACGCGTGCGCCTGCTGGCGCTGCTCGAAAACGAGGAGCTCACCGTGGCCGAACTGGCCGCAGTGCTGCATCTGGCACAACCGCGCGTGTCCACGCACCTGGCCAAGCTCAAGGAGGCCGGGCTAGTGCGCGACCGGCGTGCTGGCGTCTCGGCCTATTACCGCGCCAACAACGAAGGCGACGAAGCCCAGCACAACCTGCTCAGCTCATTGCGCGAAAGCATCGATGACGCGCTGCTCCGCGAAGACACCGCGCGCCTGCCCGGCGTGCTGGCCAATCGCGCACGCGAGGAAGGCTGGGCCGACACTGTCGCTGGCGACATGGAACGCCATTATTCCCCTGGCCGCACCTGGGAAACGCTGGCGCGCTCTCTGCTGCAATTGCTGGGCACCGGTGACGTGCTGGACATCGCTTCCGGCGATGGCATCACTGCCGAACTGCTGGCGCCGCACGCGCATTCGATCGTGTGCATCGACAGCAGCGAGCGGGTGGTCGAGGCAGCCGCCAAACGCCTGAAATCCTTCACCAACGTGCAGGTGCGCCAGGGCGACATGCATGCACTGGAACTGGGCGCGCAGCGTTTCGATCTGGTGCTGATGCTGCACGCGCTGACCTATGCCGAACATCCGGCGCGGGCCGTGGCCGAAGCGGCGCGACTGCTGCGCCCAGGCGGTCGGCTGCTGGCCGTCACGCTCGGCCTGCACGACCATCGCGCTGCCGTGGAGCCGTTCGACCATCGCAATCTCGGTTTCAGCGCAGAGCAACTTGACGGGTTCGCGCACGCTGCTGGTCTGGACGTCATCAGCTGCAACCGGCTTAGTCGCGAACGCAAGGCACCGCATTTCGAAGTGATCAGCCTGCTGGCGCACAAGCCATCTTGAACACCCCTCTCCCACGTGGAGAGATGCTTACCGAAGGAAGTTTGATGAGTACCCTGCCCTGGCTTCACCCCGAACGCGTCGCCCTGCTGGAGCAGGCGCTGCGCCAGCGCATCCTGATTATCGACGGCGGCATGGGCACCATGCTGCAGGCGCACGAACTGGATGAACATGGTTTTCGTGGTGCGCGTTTCGAGCACGGCCATGATGGTCACGCGCACGCTGGCCACGCCCATGAGCATTCGGCGCATGAACCACCCGTCGGCTGCGACCTGAAGGGCAACAACGACCTGCTCACGCTGACCAAACCGGAAATCATCCGCGGCGTCCACGAGGCTTATCTGGAAGCCGGCGCCGACCTGGTCGAGACCAACACCTTCAACTCCACCCGCATCAGCCAGGCCGATTACCAGCTGCAGCATCTGGCCTACGAGTTGAACCGCGAAGGCGCCCGCCTGGCCCGCGCAGCCTGCGATGCGATGACCGCGAAAACGCCGCACAAGCCGCGCTTCGTGATTGGCGTGCTCGGGCCCACCAGCCGCACCGCTTCGCTGTCGCCGGACGTCAACGATCCAGGTTTCCGCAACGTCACGTTCGAAGAACTGGCGGAAAACTACACCGAATCCACCAACGGCCTGATCGACGGCGGTGCCGACGTGATCATGGTCGAGACGATCTTTGACACGCTGAACGCCAAGGCCGCGCTGTTCGCGCTGAGCGAGCTGTTTCATCAGCGCGGTGCACGTCTGCCGGTGATGATCTCCGGCACCATCACCGATCGCTCCGGCCGCACGCTGTCAGGTCAGACCGCCGAAGCGTTCTACTACTCCGTGCGTCACGCGCGACCGCTATCGGTGGGTTTCAACTGCGCGCTCGGCGCCGAAGACCTGCGCCCGCATGTGCAAACGCTGGCGAGTGTCGCCGAAAGCTACGTCAGCACCCATCCGAACGCCGGCCTGCCGAACGCATTCGGCGAATACGACGAAACGCCCGAAGACATGGCTAACGTGATCGGCGGCTTCGCCCGCGACGGCCTGCTGAATCTGGTCGGTGGCTGTTGCGGCACCACGCCGGCGCACATCAAGGCGATTGCCGAGGCGGTGCGCAACTTTGCGCCGCGTGCATTACCGTCCGCAACCGAAATGGAGGCTGCGTAGATGGCGCGTCACACCCGTCTTTCGGGCTTGGAACCACTGGTCATCACGCCCGATCTGCTGTTCATCAACGTCGGCGAGCGCACCAACGTCACTGGTTCGGCGCAGTTCAAGAAACTGATCAAGGAAGACCGCTACGACGAAGCGGTCGACGTCGCCCGCCAGCAAGTCGAGAACGGCGCGCAGATCATTGACATCAACATGGACGAGGGGCTGATCGATTCCGAAGCGGCGATGACGCGCTTCGTCAATCTGATCTCGTCCGAGCCCGACATCGCCCGCGTGCCGTTCATGATCGACTCGTCCAAGTGGACGGTGATCGAGGCCGGCCTGCGCTGCCTGCAGGGCAAGGGCATCGTCAACTCGATCTCGATGAAGGAAGGCGAAGCAGCGTTCCTCGAACACGCGCGCAAGGTGCAGCAGTACGGCGCCGCCGCCGTAGTCATGGCGTTCGACGAACAAGGCCAGGCCGACACCTGCGCGCGCAAGGTGGAGATCTGTTCGCGCGCCTATGAGTTGCTCACCACTGAACTCGACTTCCTGCCTGAAGACATCATCTTCGACCCGAACATCTTCGCGATCGCCACCGGCATCGAGGAGCACAACAACTACGCCGTCGATTTCATCGAAGCCACCCGCGAACTGAAGAAACGCTTTCCCGATTGCCACATCTCCGGCGGCGTCTCCAATGTGTCTTTCTCGTTCCGCGGCAACAACATCGTGCGCGAGGCCATCCACTCGGTCTTTCTGTATCACGCGATCCGCGCTGGCATGGACATGGGCATCGTCAACGCCGGCGCGCTGACGATCATGGACGACATCGATCCGGAGTTGCGCGAACGCGTCGAAGACGTGGTGCTCAATCGCCGCGAGGACGCGACCGAACGATTGCTGGATATCGCCGACAACTACAAGGGCAAGCGTGGCGCAGCGGTTGTCGAGACACTGGCCTGGCGCGAGAAGCCCGTACGCGAACGTCTCAGTCACGCGCTGGTGCACGGTATCGACCAGTATGTAGTCGAGGACACCGAAGAGGCTCGTCAGCTTTCGTCGCGCCCGCTCGATGTCATCGAAGGCCCGCTGATGGACGGCATGAATGTGGTCGGCGATCTGTTCGGCGCCGGCAAGATGTTTCTTCCCCAGGTAGTCAAGTCCGCCCGCGTGATGAAGAAGGCGGTCGCGTATCTGCTGCCTTACATCGAAGAGGAAAAGCTGCGCACCGGCGACACTGGCAAGAACAACGGCAAGATCATCATGGCCACGGTCAAGGGCGACGTGCATGACATCGGCAAAAACATCGTCGGCGTGGTGCTCCGCTGCAACAACTTCGAGGTGATCGATCTCGGCGTGATGGTGCCGGCACAGAAAATCCTGGAAGCGGCGATCGCCGAGAAAGCCGACATGATTGGCCTGTCCGGCCTGATCACCCCGTCGCTGGAAGAAATGAGCCAGGTCGCACGCGAGATGCAGCGGCAGAATTTCCACATTCCGCTATTGATCGGCGGCGCCACCACCTCACGCGCACACACCGCACTGAAAATCGAGCCGCATTACAAGGCCGGCACAGTATGGGTGAAGGACGCCTCGCGTGCCGTCGGCGTGGCGCAATCGCTGGTCAGCAAAGACCTCGTCGACGACTTTCTTGCAAAGGTGCGCGCCGACTACGCGGACGTGCGCGAGCGTCATCGCAATCGCGGCCCCGGCAAGCAGCTGGTATCGCTGGCCAAAGCGCGCGCGCAGCGTTTCAGCTGCGACTGGGCCGCCTACGAACCGCCGCAGCCGCGCCAGCCAGGCGTCACCGTGTTCGATGACTACGACCTCGCCACGCTGCGTCCGTACATCGACTGGACACCGTTCTTCCAGACCTGGGAACTGGCGGGTCACTATCCGGCCATCCTCACCGACGAAGTGGTCGGCGCGCAGGCCAGTGAATTGTTCAAGGACGCGCAGGCAATGCTCGATCGCCTGATCAGCGAAAAGTGGGTGACCGCTCGCGCCGTGATCGGCCTGTGGCCCGCGGCGAATGTCGGCGACGACGTGGAAGTGTATGCCGATGCCTCCCGTACGGAGCGACTTGCCACCTTGCACAGTTTGCGTCAGCAGGTCGACAAGCCGCTCGAACGCCCCGATTTTTGCCTGGCCGATTTCATTGCCCCCAAAGAGTTCGAAAAACCGGACTGGATCGGCGGCTTCGCGGTCACCGCCGGCATCGGCATCGAAGAGCATCTGACGCGCTTCGAGGCCGACTACGACGACTATTCGTCGATCCTGCTCAAGGCGCTTGCGGACCGCCTCGCCGAGGCCTTTGCCGAACACATGCATGAACGTGTGCGTCGCGAGTTCTGGGGTTTTGTGCCGGACGAGTCACTCGGCAATGACGATCTTATCGCCGAAAAATACCGCGGCATCCGACCTGCCCCGGGCTACCCGGCCTGCCCCGACCACACCGAAAAGACGGCACTATTCGAGCTGCTCGATGTCACCCGCAACACTGGCATCGAACTCACTGAGGGCTTCGCGATGTATCCCACCGCGGCGGTCTCCGGCTGGTACTACTCACACCCGGACAGCCAGTACTTCGTGGTGGGTCGACTCAGCAAGGAACAGGTCGAGGATTACGCCAAACGCAAAGGCTGGACGATGCTCGAAGCCGAACGCTGGCTTGCCTCAAACCTAGACTACGACCCAGAGTGAGCCATCCCGAGTGACCCGTAGAAGCGCACCCTGTACGCGAAAGTCTGCATAGAACCTGGGGGAGCGACTTCAGTCGCGATGCTCTGCTATTGGCCTTGCTGTTTCGCTCGGAAGCTAAATGCGTTTCGCCCCCTACGTAGGGCGAGCGACTCTGAATCTTCGTCACCCCTGCGAAGGCAGGGGCCCAGTGGCCTTGCGCGAAACCTGTCGTTGCTCCTGCAGCTCTTGTGGGAGCGACTTCGATCGCGATGCTCTGGCGTTGCTGTTTGGCTTGCTGGTTTTAGAGCCTAAGAGCGTTTCGTCCTCCGCAGGAAGGTGAAACGCTCTGCACGCGAAATAGCAGATCGCGGGAATACAAGCGATCCCGCACAGCGCAGGCCACTGGGCCCCTGCCTTCGCAGGGTGACGGGGGAATAAGCAGTCCCGCGAGCACCCGCCCCTCACCCCAACCCTCTCCCCAGGAGGGAGAGGGAGCAGAGCGTCGCGCAAGTGACTTGCTCGCCGCAGGAGGACGAAGCGCTCTTAGGCCCTGAAGCAAGCAAACCAAACGGCAAAGCCCGAGCATCGCGACTGAAGTCGCTCCCACAAGTTCTACGGAATCGTATCGCCAGTCACGCTGTTTTTGTGATGGCGCAGATGCACGATCAGGTTGTAAACCGAGACGAACGCCGGGAAGAAATTCGAGATGATGCCCACCGAATCGTTCTTGCCGACGGTGAAATATCCCAGCAACAGCGCGCTACCCACCACCGATAGCCACCAGAACGACAGCGGCATCACCACCCGCTTGTGCTTACGCGTGTAATACAGCTGCACAAACCAGCGGCTGGTGAACATCACCGAGCCAAGCAGGCCGACGACCTTCCACGGTGTCAGCTCGAAATGCTGCAACGCATGCAGGATATGGGCAACTTCAGTGCTGAGAAAATCCATGATCGGGCGCTTTGGCGTTTGAAGAGCGGCGAGTTTACAACCCCCGGGGATGCACCGCCGCCGCCGTTTGCGACCATCCAGGACCCTTCCGCGGGCCGCCAAGCGGCCACAGCCATTGACCAGCCACGTGTCTGCCCCTAAAATCTCGCGTTCTCGGCGGGCGGTTAGCTCAGCGGTAGAGCACTGCCTTCACACGGCAGGTGTCACAAGTTCGATCCTTGTACCGCCCACCACTGATAACGACAAAGGCCCGGCATCGCCGGGCCTTTGTCGTTATCAGGCATCTCGGTGCACGCCCGCGATCGGAACTCTTTTTATCTCAGATCATGGACATTCCGCGCCCAAACCGCGCCGCGATGCGGTGATGTTCTTCACCGTGACCGCCGCGAGAGGGCCCGCATGGCCTATTGCTGGGGCGACTACCCGCACCTAACGATGCTCGGCCTGAGCGCTGCGCTGCATGATTAAAGGGCCAGCATGTCACTTCGCACTCGCGAAGACCTTTCATTTCATGGCCGCTGACAAAGGGCCACACGGGCTCATTGAAAAGGGCCTGGCCGGCCCTTAGCGGTCATCCACTCGACCTGACGATGACGGTGCCGGGGAAATTTAAGGTGGTATGACGGCCCGCCGCCTTGACGCTTCATGCTCCAAAGGCGGCGTCGCGTGAGATGCACAAGGACATGCCACAGCGGGCAAACACCAACGTGTCCATCGTGGACCAAGTGCTCGCAGTACGACGGCGCCACGGGATCCCCGACGCGTTCGCACAGACGCTCGCCGGTGCGACGTGCAGGGGGTTGCGCGAATCAGCATCCATGCTTTTCTCGGGTCAGACAAGCGATCCCGAGGAACTCATGCCCCGCCACATCCCCACCGAAAACGATCTGTCCCAGCAACTGCTTCGAGTGCTCGACTGGGTTCACCGTACCGGTTGGCCCACGCGCTCCCGCGACACGGCGATGGCGGCTGAGGTCTTTGACGCGTGGCGGTTAGCGACAGACGGCACCTGCCGCCATGGCAAACCGCACGACCGCCTAGCGTTGCTGGAGTCACTGCATAGCGAATTCAGCACAGTCCACGACGCCGATACCACGGAGCATCTGTGTGCGCTGTTCGTCGTCGCGCTTGAGGCGCATATGCGATCCACTGCACACGATTACGGCGGCACCGACGCATGGCACCGGGAACGGCCGTCGCGTCGATCGCAATCGGGACTTCCCGACGACTGCACCCCGCCGTGGCGGGGCCCCTTGCGCGAATGACGAACCATGCCACGTTGGAAATCACCCACCCATGGAGCTTCACCAATGACCCTGTATAGCCGTCGTGTTCTGGCCATGGCACTGGCCTCTGCCGTCACCACCTCGCTGACTGCCTGCGGCGGCGGCGGCGGTGGAAACACGAAGCCGACCACGCCTCCGCCGTCCACCCCGGTGACTCCGCCCGTTACCCCGCCGGTCACGCCCCCAGTGACGCCGCCGCCGGTCACGACGAGCTACAACCCGATGCGCAGCGAACTCGATCCGGAAAATGTCCCGGCCGCGTGGGCAGAGAATCAGGATGGCACAGCGCTGTTGCAGGGTCAGAGCGTCAAGGTTGGGATCCTGGATTCCGGCGCTGATCCGACCAATGCGGCACTGGCCGGTCGCATCACTTCGTTCCAGGATTTTGTTACCCCTGGCAACACCATGGCGATGGATGGCTTTGGTCACGGCACGGTCATGGCCGAGATCATCGGTGGCACAGCCAATGCGGATGGTTCGGGCGGCAACCCGTTCTACGGTGGTGTTGCGCCTCAGTCCGATCTTTACATCGCCCGAGTGGGTGACGACACCGGCACCATTCAGTCGTCGCTGGCCCCCGGCGCGCTGACTTCCTTGCTCAACCAAGGCGTTCGCCTGCTCAACATGTCCTTCGGCGAAGCCAGCATGGTGACGTCCGGCGCTGATGGCGTGCCGAGCGACCCGAATTCGGTGATCACCGAAGAGCATGGCTTTTACGCTCCCGCGGTCGCCGCCGGCGGCTTGCTCGTTTGGGCCGCAGGTAACTCGGGGGCTGCCCAGCCGAGCATGGAGGGCGGCATGCCGTATCTCGAACCCGATCTGCAGAAGGGTTGGCTGACCGTCGTCAACGTGTCGTTGAACAGCAGCGGCACGGTGACTGGACTGGATACGTCGACGGCCACGCCGTCGAATGCGTGCGGCGTTGCCGCGGCGTGGTGCCTGGCCGCGCCCGGCGACGTCTTCTTTTCCCCAGTGACCGGCACAACATTCAGCACGGGGCATGCCGATGGCACGTCCAACGCAACGGCGATCGTCACTGGCATAGCGGCTCTGGTGTGGCAGCAGTTCCCGTACTTCACCGGCAACAACGTGCAGGAGACACTGCTGGGCACGGCAACGTCGCTGGGTAATCCGGAGCTGTACGGCTACGGCATGGTGAATGCGGCGAAGGCCGTCAACGGGCCGGGTGCCTTCGATTGGGGCGTCTTCGATGTGACGATGCCCAGCACGGCGACAGGCATCTTCTCCAATGCCATCACAGGCACCGGCAGCTTGCGGCTTGATGGTGAAGGCACACTGACGCTGACCGGCCAGAACACGTATACCGGCGGCACTGTCGTCAACGGCGGCTGGCTACAGGTGACTGGCTCCATCGGCAACCTGACGGTGGTCGGCGGTGGCCTGGAAGGCGGCGCCTCCGGCACGGGTGTGATCAAGGGCAACGTGATCAACAGCGGCACCTTCGACAACACCGAGGGCAACGTGGCGATCAAGGGCAACTACACGGCGAACGGCACCAGCACCACCATGGTTCAGCTCGGCGCGCCGCTGACGGTTGCCGGCAGTGCCACGCTCAACGGTGGCACTCTGGCGCTGTCGGCTACGTCCAGCTACGCCGTCAAGACCGTCGAGCCGGTGCTCACCACGGGCACTGGAGTGACGGGTACATTCACCACGCTCGATCTGGGCACGGTCTTTTCAACCGGCACGCTGACCTACACGGCAAACGAGGTTGACGCGACGGTGACCCGCTCGTCGGTGGCAAACGTGGCATCCGAAGCGCTGCCGGCCGCCGACTTCTCCACGCAGCAGACGGCTCAGCACATCCAGACGGCGCTTCTGCAGGCTGACCAGTGGGCGGACCCGACCGCGCATGCTCAGTTCCTGCAGTCGGCCACTGCCTTCCTGTCGGCTGCGAACATGGCTGTGGCGTCCGAGTCGATCAACAGCCTTTCCGGCCAGATCCACGCATCGTCGCAAGCGCTGAGCTTCCAGCAGGAAGGCATCGTCAACCGTTCGCTGGCTGACCGCCTGTCCGATCCCGGCGCGTCCAACCCGTCCGGTGGGTGGTTCCAGGGTACGGGTGTGAATGGTGATATCGGTAGCGCCGGCTATGCCAGCGGCAAGTACAGCGGCGGCGGTGCGATGACCGGCTACGACCTGCCGCTGTCGCCCAACCTAATTGCCGGTGCGGCGCTGACCTGGAATCATGTGAGTGCAACCTATGTCGATGACACTGGCACCAGTTCCACGCGCAGCAGCGGCTTCTCCTTGTACGGTCGCTACGGAGCAGGCAATGCCTATGTCACGGGCCGTGTCGGACAGGACTGGCTCACGTCGGACATAAATCGTTGGGCCTTGCTCGGTGATGCCACCGACACCATCGCCAGTCAGCGCGATGACACGATGACGTCCGTCTACGGTGAAGCGGGGTATCACCTCTCGTTCCCTGGTACGTCGCTGACCCCGTTCGCCTCGCTCGGCTACAACCACCTCAATCGTGGCGCGATCAGCGAGTCCGGCGCCGGTGGTTTTGGCCTCACGGCTGGCAGCGAAGGCTTCGACCAGGCAGACGGCCAGGTCGGTGCACGACTGACCCAGGACTGGCTGTGGAGCGGTGGTCATACGTACCTGTCGGGCTACGCACTCTACCAGCGCGTCTTCAGCGGCAGCGATCTGGCCTTTAACGCCACCTACGCCGGTGTGTCGAATGCGACGTTCTCGGTCGAGGGTGTGAACTCGCCGCGCAACAGCGCATGGGCGGGTCTTGGCGTGACGACGCAGCTACGCCGTGGATGGTCGTGGTTCCTGAACCTGGATGGCCAGGTGGCCGGTGGCGATACGAACACGAGGGTGGTTTCCGCGGGTGTGCGGCTGAGCCTTTGATCAAGGGCAGATGCCTTTGCGCTGAGTGATGCAGCGCACCGTTCATATCCATCCTCGACGCCACGGGAGCAAGTCATGCAGGGAATCGTCAAGACATATTTGCCCGACAAGGGCTACGGCTTCATCAAAGGCGATGATGGAAAGGACTATTTTTTTCGCAAAGAGTCGTTCACCGATGCCGCGCAGATCGACAAGATCGGTGACGGAGCCTTCGTTACGTTTGATGAGCGCGCCACACCCAAAGGCTACCGGGCCGACCAATTGTCGCTGGTCACCCCAGCCCACGTGGCCACCTTCGTGCTACCTGACGAGGTGGTGATCTCCAAGACGGATCGGCTGCCTGGATGGGAGCTGCTTGAGATCGGCGACTGGGTCGTACACGGCGCCTCTCGCGATTCGCCGGACCAGGCGAAGAGGGAACTCCAGCAGAATGCACGACGCGTCGGCGCCAATGCGCTTCTTGGTGTCGAGTACTACAAGTCGACGGGGGCACAGGGCAACTACCGATTCACAATTCACCATTTTCGCGGTCGTGTCGCTGCAGTGGGCAGGCGCAGCACGCGCGGTACGTATACAGAAGCGGATCTGACGGGACTCAACCAACGCGCGCGAAAAGTACATCAGCAAATTGAAGAGAAGATCCGCTCGATGCATCAACGCCGATCGACGGTGGCGGCGGCTCTGTTGATCGGCGCACTGATCTGTCTTGTTGCGCAGATCGGGTCATTTATACCGAGCGTGGTTCTTGGCATCGCCGGGGGCATCACGCTTCTTTTTGGAAGCACCGATCGCTGGATCGAGTACCGAAGAGCCCCGATCGCCATGGACTGATATCGCGCAAAGGTAGCGCACGCCTTCGCACGGAATCATGCCGTGAAGGGGGATGACCGTTGGCCATGGTGTGGCCGCCTCACTGCGCGAGTTGGCCGTGCTCCACGATCCTGATCCTGCGGTAGAACCGAAGGCTGCCTTGCCTGGCACCGCAGCCAGACAACAATGGACGCCAATGGACGCCAATGCGCACTATGAGAGGAGGAAAGTCATGAATGAGAATTTCAGGGCCTTCGCCGACAGGTTGGTCAAAGGTGCCGTCGTGGCAGCCTCCACTCGACTGATGGGCAAGCAGTGCACCAGCTTCAGCTCACCGATTCAACTGACTTTTTCAACTGTATCGACCCAAACCGGACTGCTGCCAGGACTGCCGGACATCAAAAGTGGTGCCAGGAACATCAATCTCAACAGTTTCTGAGCGTGCACCTCTTCGGCTACGGAATGGCGGCCCTCTTGCTGCACGGCGCAACCCGTTTTTCTAAACGAATACTGAATATTATGGCCAACATTTGATTTATATCCGCCACTATTCACATAAGTATCAGATTAAAAAGCACATTTTATGGATGCGTTCCGCCAGAAGCTCAACCAACTCTATAAATATAGACTGAACACATCAGCCATGCTGGTGATCGTATTCGCCAAAAGACGCGTAGGCTACGGAAATCAAAGAAAATTTACCGGAGCGATTTCCGCCAGTGAATCAGCCACGGATGCTACCTATCGCCGCCGCCCTGATCCGGCATGGCGCCCTGCCCTCCCAAGACCTCTATAAGAAGGTACAGGACGAGTTTGGGAGCGAGCGCAGCTTTCAGCGTGCCCTGAGCGACACCCCAAACCTCGTTCGCCTCGGGTCCAAGCGGAATCGAGGGTATGCCATCGCACGTACCGACATTCCCCCATCGCCGGTCTACATGCGCCATCAAGACGGGAGCGACTACTTCCTCGGCAACCTTCTGGCGCTGGAAGCAAATCAGTGGACTTGGGATGACGCGGCCATGCCGCAGTGGTGGATGCTGCTGTCGCAGCTGAGCGAGACCCTGCCGGTCTATCAGGGCCTGCCCTGGTTCATGAATGCCTTCCGGCCTGCCGGCTTCCTAGGCCGCACCTGGGTCCGTGAGCACGCTGCCGCACAGGGCTGGTCGCTGGACATCCAGTCCTGGACGGACGAGCAAATCCTGTCCGCCGCGCTGCAGGTGCCTTGGGACTGGCGAGGCAATCTGTCGCTCGGCCCCTTCCACGAGACGGAAGACGGCGTCGTTGCCATCGACGATCGAAGGGAGGAATACGCCAGGCGCGCCAATCTCGTCCTCGATGGCGTCATGACCGGCGCATCGGCAGATGGCGAGCAGCCTAAGTTCACCGCCGTCGTTGCTGAAGGCAACTGCCGGCGCTCGGTGCTGGCGAAGTTCTCACCCCGCATGACGGATGATCCGGCGGCGCGGCGCTGGGGAGACATCATGCTCACCGAAGCCGTTGCGCAGCAGACGATGGCGATCCATGGGCTGGACTCGGCCGCCACCGAGGTCTGGATGCACGACGATCGCATGTGGCTGGAAACCACGCGCTTCGACCGTGTCGGCGCGCGGGGGCGCGGAGGTATGGTGTCCCTGCGCGCGCTCGCGTACAGCTATCACTATCAGGGGCCGGCAAACGGGTGGGTTCAGGCGGCAGAACATCTGGAGAAACGGGGCGCCCTCCTCGAAGAGAGCGTGGCTAAGGTGCGCCACATCGCCACCATCGGCCACCTATTGCTCAACACCGACATGCACATGGGAAACCTGAGCTTCATCGTTGGTACCGGCCCGCCCTACCGGCTCCGAGTGGCGCCGGTATACGACATGACGCCGATGCGCTGGGTACCGGTTGGGGCGCAGAACGTGGTGCCACCGCTGAAGCCCGAGCCGCTGCTCAAGACCCACGATCGCGAAGCGATGGTGATCGCTGCGGAAATTTGGGAAGAGACGTCCCGTCGGGACCTGGCGACCGACGAGTGGCGGGAGTGGTCCGCGCACCGGGCACAGCAAATTCGCGAAGCGCTGGCAGCAATTCCAGGCTGATAGCACGCGCGCGCTGTTGATGGTGGTGGTCGTGGTGCCACCGGTCGATGGTGGTGGCCAGCCGGGATGCGATTTCAAGGTGAAGTCGGACTGACTTCGCCTCTTTCCCCGGGGTAAATCTACCTGTCGATAGTTAGCTCGGACCGCCAAAAAAACGGCGGCACTGTTTGGAAAGCGCCGCCGGCGTTTTTATTCGACGAGGTTATCTAAAGGCAGCTCGATTGGCCGAACGCATTACCCGCGATATCGATACAACCATCTAACATTGGAAGGCCGCTAGCTGGATTAAAAGACAACATGTGTTGACCGAATTCTCCGTGAACGATGCCGCCGATGTCGATACCGTGGTTTGTCATGGGTAGACCAGTGGCGAGGTTGATGCCCATCGAATCCGCATCGATTACGCCAGTGCACGGATAGTGGCCGGACATATGGCCAGCGATATCCAGACCACTATCTAGCATGGGAAGGCCGCTAGTCGCATTCAGAGACAATAGGTGTTGATCGATCATTCCGTAAACGTTGCCACCGATGTCGATACTTTGATCTGCCATCGGTAGACCCGTGGCGGGGTTGACGCGCATTGGATCATCATTGCATGGGCCAATGTACGGACTGCAGTCAGCACGCCGTTTTGCTGACCTTCTGCTCGGCACATGGGTAGGTTTTCCTTTCATAACCATATAACTGAACATGGCAATGAAAAGGATTCCTCCACAAATAACGAGTGCAACGGTTTCATAGTCCAATTTTCCTCTCCTTAAACATGAACACAAAGCCTACGGCCGGCACAGTCGATCTGCGCCGCTCGCCTCAGATAGACCAACTCTTCGCAGAGATCCCGTGCGCGCGCTTTCCTTGTGGATTAACGTTCATCGTCGCCAGTTCGCGCCGTAAGGCGGGCAGGTCGGCGTACTGAGCATCCAACGGATCACGTTGACGCGGTGTCATTGGGCATCGGGGTTTGAACATCGAGGACCTACTCCTTCTCATCGATGGCCGAATCGTCCGGCCCCTGCACTTCACGCGCGGATCGCATCACCCGATCCAGCTCGTCCTGACGCTGTTCCAGCACCGTAATTCGCTCGAGCAGATGAGTCAGGGTGGCGTGCCACGTGTCCTTGGACCGCTCCGCATTGCTGTCGACAGTAGACGGTTCCATCCTTTGATCGGGCTCAGAGTGAATGATGGGGCGACGCTCATCCTTGCGCCCCTTCCCCCTCATGGCATCGTCCGTGACCCGGTTTAGCCAGTGACACAGGGCCAAGACAGGTGCAAAAAAACCCCGCGGCGTTTCCCGGACCCCCTGGATGAAGCCGTCTTTAAAAGCCTTCAGAGATTCATTCATTGCCTTCCTCCATTAATAGATACTTGTTGTGGTCCCGCTTTGTCGCCGATTGACATCCTCCCCCTCATCTCTGCCCTATTCCTCACCATCCACCGATGGCGGCCGCCAGGACGCCGGCCTCGTACGGACGCGCGATCTCCCACCCCGACGTACCCAGTAGTCGCGCGATGTATCGGAAGCGACTTTCCAGCTCACTTTCACCGGCCCGCCCCTCCTGCGGGTGCGCGGCCAGATCCCCGATGCCGGACACGATGCGACCGCGCAAACTGCGCATCTTTTCGCTGTAGGCGTCGCGACTGGTTAGCGCCACCTGCTCGATCGACGAGCGCACAAGATTCCGTTCCGGTGCACGGCCGTCCAGGACTCGATGCACACGTACCATGGCGTCCACGATGGACTCATACAGGTCCTGCCACGACGGCCGACAAGCCAATTCGTCGTAAAGAGGCTCTTTTCCGAGTTGACGCTTATCGGCAACCAGCACAAGCAGCTGGCGTAACAGGGCCAAAGCATCGGTGTAGTCCACGTAGTCGGCCGCCGAGAGGTGGCCTTCCGCCATTTCGATTTGATCGAGTAGGGCCAACCCTCGACAGCGGGCCGGATGCGTGTCGCCCAGCTCCGCGATGACCCGGGTGATGAGCGCGCCAGCCACCAGATTCGGCACCATGCGTCGGGGATCGTTGAGCAACAGGGCAACCCCTTCGATGGCCATCATCGGAGTCAACCCGTCCAGACCGGCGAGCAGATCTTCATGGGTCAACCCCTCACACGCGACGGCGAACCCTTCGCGGTCAGCGGTGAAGTGCCAGGGTGCGACCCAGCGGACGCGAACGTCTGCACCGCGCACACGTCGCTCGACAGTGATGACGCCCATGACATCCCGATACATGCCGGTGACCAGGGCGGCGATCTCACCCTCTGGAGTGATGAGGACGCCAGCCACGGGATCACGCCGATCGACTTCCCGAGACTCACCTTCGGGTGAGATCAGCCACTTGTGCACGAGATGCGCGTGGATGGCATCGAAGACGGCGTGAGGCGTACCCTCCAGTGCCTCGTCGAGAATCAACTGCAGGCTCGGCCGCTCGGTGATGGAGGCGAGGACCTCGCCCACCTGCGGACACTGTTCGCCCATGCGCGGCAGTGGCGTGATTGCCGTCTCAACCAAACGTCCGTCCTCGTCCCAATAACAAAAAAGGGGAACGCCGAAGGCCAATGGGTGCGTGCAAGGCCTAACCGCCCAGCACTGGATTTGGCAGGTGCCGGACACGGCCTCGTTGAATGCCATCGTCATCAGGCGGCCAACGCGATGCGGTGGCCACACACCATCGGAACGTCAGGTTGATGTGTCGTGTTCCGCCGCCGATGGGGCTCTGCCGGATTACCCTCCAGTTGCCACTGCGCCTCGAGCGTGCGCCGAAGTTTGACCTGCACAGGTAGCAAGGGCCGAAATATCGCACTCATGATGTCAATCGCGTCACATTGGCCGACCAACTGAAGCGTGGTCACCGGAGAGCTGCAGAACTGTTCGAACGACACATCCAACGTGCTAATCGATGCGTGCTCGAAGATTTCCGTGAGAGTGAAACCGTGGATCTTTTCCATGAGGAGCTCCTTGTCCGTAGAGTGATTCACCTCATGGATACCACTCCTCGCCTGTAGCGCAAGAGCCCCCACCGCTCAGGATCTCCACGACTTACAGCACCGACAAAACACACCACCCGTCCGACCCTTCTCACTCACATGCTCTGGCGGTATTCACCCATTGTCATGCGATACCCCGGACCAGCGCACCGAACGCCGTGCCGTCCTGCCGGGTGAGATTGGGAACGAAACGTGCGTAGCGCGTGAATAGCATCCGCGCATCGCTGTGCCCCATCTGGCGTCGAATGAATTCGACATTCTCCCCGGCAGCCAGCATCAACGTGGCGTAGGTGTGCCGCGTTTGATAGGCGCGCCGGCGCGTCAAGCCCAAGGCATCCAGCATGGGGTACCACGTCCGCCGGGTGACGTTGCGTCGATTCAGTGGCGTGCCATTGCGCGAACAGAAGACCAGGCTTCCACGACCGGAGCGGTCATGCTGCCTTTCAAGGGCAGCCACGACCGGCGCCGCGAGAACCACATCACGTCGGCCTGCACGGGTTTTAGGGGTTTCCCATGCGCCGTCGACCCAAGCGCGATTCACCGACAACATGGCGCCCTGAAGATCCACATCCGCCCACATCAATCCATCCGCTTCGCCCGTGCGAAGACCTGTGAGGAAGCGCACCGAAAAATAATCGGCCCAGCGCGGTTCCAGTGCGCCGAGGATCGCCTCCATCTGCGCCAGCGAAAACGGATGAATATCGGGCTCCACAATCTGCAAAGCTTTAAGTCCTATGGTCGGATCTGGACACCCGTAACGCTGTGTGCCCTCGCGCAAGAGGGCCGCAAGGACTCCAACCACTTTATTGATGCGCGCTGCGGAAGGATGGCGGTCATGCGAATGCATCCAAGCACGGAAAGCCAGGAGATCCGCACGCGCGATGGCATCCAAGGAACGATCGCCAATCGACGGTAGCACCCAAAAATCCAGTGCCTCTCCTACCGTACGGGCGTGGGAGCGTTTCCATTCCGGCAGTCGCTCTGTTTGCCATGTGCCTGCGAACGCTTCGAGCGTCGGAATCCCCAGGGCGCGTTCTTCTGGTATCCAGACGGGCTTGCTCATCAGCGTCACTCCTCACATAGAGCTGGCGTCCGCCAGCCGCATGTATGTGACACACGTTTGGATTGTGGCAAGGCCGCGAAAATTTGCGGCACGAGGGCGCGAGTTCCCCAGAAGGCAAAAGGAGGCACCTTCACCACGTGATGATCAGCTGCTTGGGCCAAAATTTGGGTCCATATGTGTTTTCTGCCCGTAGAACGAGCTTGAGAAGGGGGTTTGCTGGCAAGAACCCTCGGCGGACGGCCTCAAACTAGGATCATCAGCCGGGAGATACATTCATGCCTTCTCGTCCCATCCCCCCTCAAAACGCGAACGTACTGCCTCAGCACCTTGTCGCCAGTGGCCTCCCCGATCTCACGGGAAACTGTCACACCGCGGAGGACGGCCGCGTATGACTGTACCGATAGTGAAACGCCTTTCCGTCAAACAATTTGTCGGCTTTCACACAGATATCCCGCTAAAGGACGGCTCGACGAACGTGCCGCTTCTGCCTTTCTCGCTTGGTCATGCAGTGCCACTGTGGTCCTCGGGCACGGTGCTGATCACCGAGGAGAAGCCGCTCCGTGTCGTCGGAGGCATCGACGCGTATACGAGCGCTCTTCACCAGGCCAACGAACGGAATATCGCGGTATACGTGCTCGCAATCCTTATATCAGCCTCCGATCTCACTGCAGGATTTTGGTCGCAATGGCCGGCACGCGAGATCGCTCTGGCGCGCTACAACCTCAGAGATCGAACCTCATTACTGCGTCGGCTGCTTCGGACATCGCATTGCAGCGTGATGGATCTTTCGATCGAAGAGTTGGCTAGACGTTTCAGTTGTTCAAAACGGTCGGTCAAACGCGTCCGCCAGGAAGCGGGCGCATCACGAACGTACACCCGCCGCAAAACGATCATCGAGACCGCAGGGACGACGATATGAGTGACAACATTGTTATGCCTGCGCATCAATCTCTCGCTCTTGCCTTGATCGAGGCCGTCCTAGCGCTCGCCAGCAGCTCAGGTGAAATGACCGCCGTTCCACCGTTTGTCGACCATTGCCGCGTCGGCCTGCGGTGGGTGCTTCCGACGCTGTTACACCTTTTCAATGACACCTCTGACGCCCCTGAATGGTTTCGGGCATGTCAGGCCATTGATGAGGAGCCTCTTCTTTTTGAGCTGGACGTTGCACTGAATAAACCGGTCACCTCACTACTACGAATGCATGGCTGGTATTTCAAAGAGCCTATACTCTGCGCGCTGGCAACGCCACTGACCTACGTCGATCCACCCGTGCACGGCACGTTGATCGCCACGATCCTAATGGCGCGAATGAGATCGCCCGATGTCTTCACTGACGAGCGCTGCTACAAGGTCGGGTTAGAACTTCGTCGCCTCGCTGAGCCACCTCGGTCCGGGAGCGGCTTTGCGTACGCGCCGCCGGCGGATCTGGAGACCTTGAATTCGGTAGCGGCTATCGTGCAATGCCTGCCCGTCCAAGGCGACACCCGTGATGACGAAGAGGTATTTTCCAGCACCAATGGCGCTCAAGATACCCTCATAGCGCTTGGAAAACTGCTACACGATTCGGCCCGAAGAAACGTCAATGCGGACCGGCCTGGGGTCTACGGCATCCAGCGTGGCATGCGAGGTCCGAGAGTCGAAGCCGACGGATTGGAGGATTGCGAGGATCTTCGCCAGTACCTGTACGTGTCCAGCCAGGACGAAGACGCGGCCGATGGCCATCATGGCAATCTTCCACCTCGCGTGCTTACCCGCTCTCCAAGCCTCGACCAAAGTGAGGATGAGGGCGATGAGTGTGATGCCGCTGACTGGGCATCTGAAGCCGAGGACGAGGGCAATGAGTGTGACGCCACTGACTGGGCATCCGAAGGCGATGCTGACCAACCGGCCAGCGATGGCGATCGTTGGCCCATAGGTTCCGCTCGTGTAGAGATCCGACTATCCCCCAGCGCAACTGCCAATGAGCGACGCGCCGCCATCGCCCTGGCAGAGCGTCCAGCCACGCACTCGCAGGAGGATCTCGATACAGGAGGGGAGGATCTCTGGATTCGCGCGCAAAAGACGGATCTCGGGCTGGGGCCGCTCTGGTGGGATGCACCTAGAAGCTCGCCCTATACGAAGCTCTCGCTAGTCCTCGTCACCGTGCTTGGCGTAGGCATCCGGCAACTATCGCGAATCGCGCTGCATAGCCCACGCAACCGGACGCAGTCGGGGTTACGTATTTATCGCTGCAATGGGGACATCACCGCAACGCTGCAAGTACCTCTCCCCACGTTGGCTGCGCCGTTTGCCATGTCGCAATGCGACCCAGACTGGCTGCACTCCAGCCTCGAGCGCATCGTGCTGCCCATCCACCCCACCATAGCTATCTGGCTCGCGCATACCCTCATCGAAGTCGGTGCCCGTTGGGAAAGCGATGACAACGAAACGTCACACCTGGTGAAAATGCCTAGCCATAGGTGGGCGCACACAATCGATGAGATGGCCAAACGTCTGGCGACTGCCTACCCCGGTATGCGCGCCACTGCCGGCAACACTATGGGTATGCATCTGGCCGCGCTGACCCAGGCCGGTACGACTGACCCGGGGCTTGCGTGCCTGGTGGCCCCGTGGTTGTTCAAGGCCGCAAGCACGCAAGCGATTTACACCAACGTCCCCAGGTCCCAGCTTGCGCGGATTTTCATAAATACCCAAGTCAAGGCATGGCAGGCGTTGTGCGGAGAAAAACTTGACCTCCCGACGCCTGACATCACTCCACTTGAGGGACGGGTCGGTTCCCGTCGTTGCCTAACGCCTGAGGCGGTTCGAAAAGGTCACTCCCTTCTCAAGGGAGACGCCAAACGCGCCATGCAATTAGTTGTTCGCAGTGGAAGGGATGCTGCTTCACGGATCAATACGGCGGTGTTGCTGACCGTTTTCGAACTCACTGCAGGACGTGCGCTAAGGGCTCGTCGCAATATTTGGCGCAAAGGGACAACACTTTCCATCACGAGTGACTATTGGACCTTTGCAGACAAAGGGAACCACTTGCGTTCGCTGCCGCTGGACGACATCGACCACATGGGGCTCTCGCGCTTGGCCGATGCCCTGCGCGATGCACACCATCCGGACCTCGGCGACGAGGTCCGTAAATCACTCGCCGCAGCCGAGCGAACCTTACGCGGAGAAAACACCGGCGCTCGGTCCCCACCGATGGGACAACTCATTGTGCAGAAGGGTAAGTGGCTCTGGCGTCCTGTATGCATGGCTGATCTGCACAATGCGTGGAAGGCACACGGTGAACGCATATCGCCAGCGGGCCTGCGTTACGCCGCCCGTTCGGTCCTCGCCGAGGGCAACTACCCGCCAGCGGCCATCGATTCGCTACTGGGTCATCACGCATGGGGCCGAGAAGACTTTCGGCCACTGCACCATTCCAGCGGCCCCCTTCTGCGCGACACAACCATGCCACTCATCCGTCACCTCAGGAATGTTTTCCTGAATCCCCATCGGACCGACGAATGACTTTTGTTGTCGCAGACGATGTCCTGGCCCGCATGTCCGTTTCCGAAGAACTCGCCCAGACAATGCGTCAGGTGGCCATCGAGATGGCCGATTTCTTCGAGCAACTGGTCGCCAGGCGCGGCACGCTTGAGCTCAGGCATCTGTATAACCGTGAGCACACTTGGCGCAAACACCATCCTGACGTTAAGCACCCCAGGCTGCGTCAGTTGATGCTAGTGGTACATGAGGTCGTAGTACCTGCGGACTACCCCGGCATCGATGTCCCCGGCCCGCTGACGGATTATCACCCGACGCCGAGCCCACTGAGCTCGCCATGCCAGCGAGGAGCGGCGGTCGCAGACCGTCTGGAAAAATGCTATGTCGCCTGGCGGTTGAATTTGCCGCCCGCCGAACTCACGCCGGACCTGGCCGCTGCAGAAATCTTATTCCTCTGCGCCACTCGAGGTGGCCTGATTATGGAGCCCAAGCTGAAAGCGCTAGCGCGTATACCGCTGAAAATACTGCTCTATGATGACGTCCCTCAGGGAAATGAGTCGGTGGATCTTCCCTGGATCGTACCGCCTCCGGAGGCAGCCCTCGCTCTTCGGGCCTTCCATGCGCGTTATAGGGATCGCGAAACGCTGTTGACGGGCGAGCAGGGCTTAGCAGACGTACTCAATTCCCTGCTGGCCAAGCTCGGCGAAAACATCAGCCTGGAGAAGTTTCTTGATGCGGCAAAGATGCGCGTACGACGCGACGCGCCGGACTGGCTGGTCGCGCTCATTCTCGGCAAGGTGACCGATACGCCCTTATTGCCCTGCGCACGAGCTCGCGTGATGTCAGGCCTACCATTGCTGGTTCATGAGCACCTCAAGGAAGTGAAGGAGCGCAAGGAAGAAATGACGCTGACGAGCGGAAGCTGGTCGGCCGATCTTCCCGCGGCTCCTGCGGTCAGTAGCGTCTTCCTTGAGGAATTGCAAAAGGACTTGAAAGACAAGCGATCCAACAGGGCGTCCATCATCGACGCAGTTGACCGGCGGCGCGACGCAGCACCCGACCCGCTGTGCGGATTACTGGCGTCGCTGGCCAAACACTATCTCGACACCTATAAAGCCAAACCCAGCTCGGTGGCCCGTTACTTGTCCGCCTTGCGTCACGTGCCACGTGCCGCAGGCCTGCAAATGCCGTTTGTCTGCAATGAAGACGGCACCTGGCAGGCGGATCCACAAAGTTGGGAAAACATCCTTTTGGCGGCCGCCGATCCACGCCTGTCTTCGGACAAACAGACGCCCCAGCAGTTGTTCCGTTTGCACCGCTTCGCCACCCAGCACTTCCCGATCTTGGAGGAATGCGATCTGGAAGACATCGAAGACCTTAACTTTCCCCACCGTGCTCGCGCGATCGTGGTCACCGATGAGGAGGTGGCGCGCGCGGTGAACCGCGTGAAGGTGATGAAGCCCACGGAAACTGGAAGCTGCCTTCTGGGGGAGGTCGCTTATGCCTCGGCGTGTCGCTTGCGCGAGCTCACGCACGCTCGGCTCAGCGACCTGAAGATCTTTCCCGACGGGCGCCTGACTCTCGAGATCCGCGCACACGCGGACCGTTCTCTTAAGAGAACTTCGAGTCGTCGAGATATCCCGCTGCATGAGTTGCTCTCCGCCGATCAACGACAACGGTTGCATGCCCATGCGCAGACACTCACAGCACTGGGTCGTCTTCCGACGAAAACGTACCTGTTCGCTACGCCTGATCGCGCGCAGGCACCACCCTCCCGGGATCAGTGCTATCAGCTGGTCACCGCGCTTCGTGAGGTCACCGGCGATCCAAACATCACATTCCACAGCCTGCGTCACTCTGCGGCCAATTGGCTGATGTTGCAGATGCTCTCCTGGGAGATTCCTGGCCTCGGCTCGTTGCCCCTACAAGGACTTGACCCCGAGCGCTTCAAACCCTCCCGGGTAGCCAGCCTGGTCCTGACACTGTGCCCTGACGCGGCGCTGGCTCCGCCCAACCGTCTGCCCGCCACGTGGACGCAGTCATTGGCGCGCCTATTGGGGCACAGCTCACCGCTCACCGGGCTCCACCACTATTTGCATCTTCGCCCGCTCTACCAGGCGTGGGTGCTGGCCCGCGATCTTAAGGAGTTGCCGACCGAGCTCATCGCGCGTTTGGCTGATCTGCGCGAACGCACTCAACGTCGCCAGATCAAGCAGTGGCGCGAGGCGGCCTCCACCGGAATTCGGGAGAACGTCACCCGTGCCCAGGCACTGTGGCTCATCCACTGGGAAACCGTTCATGCCAGCGACTTACAGCGCCGCGTACACCAAGCGACTGCTGATCAGATAGGCCTTAAGGCTCCTCCTCGCGGATCGTTGCGCATCACGACGGTACCCATCGTGTGCCAACTGATAGTCAGCGGCATTCCCGCCCGGCAAATCGCTGAAATCATGGGGTGCCCGGATGAGTCCGTGCAGCGCATCTTCGGCGCGCTCCTCCCAAGTGTGAAAGATGCACGCCGCGCACCTGCGCTAAGGATCCCTCGCCTGCCGCAACGCAAGAAAGATCGCGCCGAGTTTATGAAATTGGCCCATGCCATGGATCGCCACAACCCATCGCCTGATGAATACGATGCCTTGAGCCGCCTCCTCTACGCGGAAAAGCGCTGGGTGCTTGCCAGCGATCAGGACTGCGCGACGGTACTTGGGTTTCTCTTTCGGGTGCTGCCGCACGACGCTGTGGTGTTTGTCGAGCTCCAGCGAATCGACGGGCACGAGGTGGACTGCCCACCGACTCAGCGCGAAGACCGGTGGCGCCAGTTGATTGACAATCGATGGTGCGATCGACTGCGTGTGATCGCGCATCCAGCAAACGCGGGGCCGAGCTGGAGCTACCGGCCCAAACCATGTGGTCCGGGACCGCAGGTTGAATGGGCTCATCTGCGCATTGGCAAGCTCCCATGGCTCGAAGGGTCTCTCAGCTTCGAGCGTTGCCCCGGTTATACCGTCGCTCTGCAAAGCTTGCGTGTGGCTCACGATCTCCGCACCCCCATGTGGCGTGCTCCGCGCCGGCTTCTCGTGCCGAGTCTTGCAGACATGAATGACGTTTTGTAAAGCGTAGCTCGCAGTGATATGGAGGGCACGTCTGCACATAACACAGGGCAAGATCATCCAAGGCATTCTCTGCAAGCCTGCTTCGACGCCATTTAACAGAGCCTCGGATTCGATGCCATGATCAAAACGAATCATCAAGCGGCCCCAGAGAGGCGGAAACGAACCTCCCGCCATTCAACACCGCGTTCACTGCTTCGACCAGCTCGTCCCCCGCAGATGCTTTCACCACATAGCCCTGCCCGACCTCCATCGCTATGCGCGCAAGCGCAATATCCTCATGTACCGTGATGAATACGATGCGAAGCATGGGTTGACGAGTAAGCATTTCCCGCGCCGCCTGAATGCCATCCATGCCCGGCATGCTTATGTCAGTCACCACCATGTCTGGATGCAATCGAGCCGCCGCTTTGACCAGAGCTTGGCCATCACCTACAACGGCAACTACCTCGAATGTCTCACTAAGCAGATAACGAAGCTGCGTGGCGATATGCTGATGGTCGTCCGCGAGAATGATTGTGGCTCGATTCACTATGCTGCCCACTCGTCATGAATGATGAATTGTGACGAGTCTCGTTCGTGGGCGAACTCCCTGCTAGAGAAATTGAACTGAATTTAGCTAGGTAAAAATACCGCTCCGGACTAAGCACAATCCGCAAGCTTCAAAAGAGAAGGCCGAGCTCCTCGGACCGACGTACCAGTTCGAGCGTCGAATGCACGCCAAGTATCTGCATCATCGTGTATTTGTGCGCCTCAACAGTGCGCACTGAAACTCCAAGATCTCCGGCGATCTGTTTCGATCTGAGACCTCGCCCAACAAGCCGCAGCACCTCACGTTGCTTGGCCGTCAGACTATTCAACTCATACAAATTGCCACTGACGAATCGCGCGCCCAATGATGGCGTCACATAGGTACCCCTAAGCAGCACTTGGCGCACCGCGGTGAGCAAGTCTTCACCAGCTGAACACTTTAATACGTAACCATTGGCGCCCGCGCTCATTGCCGATACGGCGAGAGCTGGTTCGATGTGCATGGTCAGAAAGATAAAGGGTACGCTACTGCCTTCGGCACGTATCTGCTTAAGCACCTCCAGGCCATTGCAGCCCGGCATGGTGATATCCGAGATGACCAGATCCGGCGAATGCCGATGTATGGCATTGATGAGAGCCGGTCCGTCGACAACGATTTCGAGAAGGTCAAAATCATCTTCAAGCAGGCGTTTGATGCCTTCGGCGACAATGCGGTGATCGTCTGCCACTAGGATCCGGGAACGCTGTCCCCCTGATATCTCGGATAGTGCAATGGATACGGTGAAATCGGGATGCGTATGCATACTTTTGTCCCCTTTCCCAAGCCGGTGCGAATGTCGAAGCTACCCCCCAGTAGCTTTGCCCTCTCATCGATACTTACCAAGCCTAGACCAGGCATTTCAGCCTCGCCCGATTTTCCCGCCTCAAATCCTCTGCCATCGTCAACGACAGTTAACTCCGCAAACGAACCTCCAACTTCCAGGGACACCACAATATGGTGCGCGTGCCCATGTCGAATCGCATTGCTGATCGTCTCTTGCGCTGCACGATAAAGACATAGAGCGGCCTCGTCATAAAGTAGATCCGCCTGCGCAGATATATGCGATTCGATCTCACGACCTTCCATCCGTCCGTGGGTCACGCCGAGCTCATTCAGAGCTGCCACAAGCCCCGTTTGGCGCAGCATGGTTGGATGCAGCTCGTGCGAAATATGGCGTAGGTCGTTCGATAGCGAGATCAGTTCGTTCTGGACCTGGCTGATGTCACCGCGCAACGCGGGATCGGCCCGGCGGCGCAGCGCGCTGAGCTCTATCGAGGACGACGCGAGCCGCTGGCTTATGTCGTCATGCAAGTCACGAGCGATCCGCGTGCGTTCCTGCTCCTGTGCCGCGATCAGCCGCAGAGCGAGATCATGCACCTCACGATGCTTGCTAACCAACGCTTGCTGCCCGGATCGACGCTGTTCCATCAGCGTAGCCAACAGCAACGATGCCATGGACAACGTAAGCGTCCAGAGCTGAAGACTTAGTGCAGAGTGTTCGTCGCCCCGCTCCATGAATGGGCCGAAGCCCGCAAGATTCATATGGGCGGCGATAACCGCAATCGCCAGCAACATGAGGCAAATCCCAGGCATGCGCAGTCGAAGCGTAGCCCAGATGACGATGAGAATAGGGGCAATCAGCAGCATCGGCCTGACTATGGGCTGAGTGCCAAATTCTAGCCACGTCCACCAGAGCGCGACGAGCAGAACAACTGCGATAGCCACGGTTGACGAATCCCGCCTGTCGCGCTGGAACCACCACTTGGGGTTCGCCAGGCTCAGCCAAACGGGCACGTAGAGGACATAGCCTAAAGCGTGGGCGCATACCGTGTTTAGCCACCCACCAATGGCTACGTCACGCAATGTCGCATAGCTGCTGACAAGATAGACAGCCGTTCCACTGACTAGCGGAAGAAGCACAACCGCCAGTATCAGAAATCCGCCAACCGCTCTAAAATCTTCAAATGCCGGCATATTTCTCTGCCGACGCAAGATGAAGTACGCGAAGACAGGCACCACCAAAATGACAGGGAGCGCCGTAAACATCGCTTGGAGTACTTCTATTTGAAACGTCAACGCAATCGCCGCGAGGCCAGCAAGCATCCCCACGGTGCAAGGCAACCAGCTTGCCAACGGTGCACTCAGGAGCGCGGCGAGCAGCACCGCTCCCGGAAACCAGATCATGGGAATTTCCGAATGAAAGCCCCGTAAGACACCCGAGGCGAGCTGCGCAACATAGCCTCCTGCAAACAGGCCTGCGCCCCAGGCAAGCGAAAGCGATGCATCCGCTACAGCCGCCTTTACCATGCATACCTCCGTGCGGCGCACGGGGATTGAAAGGGTCCGTGGCACGTCACTGCTCAATGACACGCGAACTACGCGTATCGAGGCCGTGAACTCGAACGTCTGGTCTCACCGCCGTGAAGCAAACGTAGAACAATTATCGTAAGAGTCCTGTTATGACGCCCAAGAAATTACGCCAAGTGTGAGTTCGTAAGTTTTTGTACTCGCTTCTGCCCTGCCCACGCGCGCAGCCTGCAGCGAAAATCTGCACTGACAAGGGCATCGGGCGCATCAAAGGCGATGGCGGCCTTCGCTTGTTTCTGCGGAGCACAACCGCGCCCATGCCGATACGCTTACTGCGAGCCTTGATGGCTATCTCAGTTGCATGAATTCGGTTTCGGCCGGTCTCGGTGCGGGTGGCGCGCGTGGTGCCGAGCGCACGGGAGTCATCCAGGTACTGGAGCGCGAGCATTTCGCCGTATGCGCATCAAGCTGTTCGACCATCAGGGCGCCATTGCGATGGTCGTCACCGCGCTGCTACCTTTTGTCCCCTTGTGGCTCAGCGAGATTCCATTAAAACCTTCAGCAAGGAACTTATCGGCTTCTTGTTCTGACTTGCCACTCAAGATTTGCGGCGCCCGAAAGCGATACCTGCGGACAGAACGGCCAGCCAAAAAAACTTCCAACTCTTTTCGCGCCTGCAGCTTGCGAATGGGTTTCTCCGTAAAGCTTCAACCAGAAACCAAGGTAGTCGATGCTGAATTTACTGATGGTTTCCGTCATCGCGTACGCAGCAACGAACGTCGACAACCTGACGGTGCTTCTTGCCTTTTTGGGCGCATCCAAAGGGCATACGGGTGTAGTCATGCTGGGTCACGTCTGTGGTTCCCTGGTGCTGATTGCGTTCGCTCTAGGTTGTGCCGCGCTCATGCTTTCTGTACCGCATTCGTACGTTGGTTTTCTAGGAATCGTGCCGCTGGGCATCGGACTCGCGAAGCTCTTCAGGCGCTGGTTTGCCGGCGATATCGCCGGTGTCGGGGAGTCGCCTCGCACTGACAGAAAACCCATCTCCGCGTGGCTGGTCGCCGTAGTCGCCATCAGTAACGGGTCTGACAACGTTGCGGTCTACACCCCTCTTTATGCAGGCCGAGCCGTGTCGGACGACGCCGTCATAACCCTGACGCTACTCGCGATGATGGGAGTGTGGTGCTTCGGCGCCAACTGTCTAGTCTCACACCCAGTCCTTGGATCGCGCATAAAGCACTATGGTGAGGTTATTCTTCCATGGGTGCTGATCGCTATCGGGATTTCCGTCCTTCAGCAGAGTGGGACGCTCCGTCAGATCGGACTTTAAATGCGCCGCTGATTACCTCGCGCGGCAGCGAAGGCTCGGTCGTCCGTTGCAAGCAAATCCCCGCGCCGCGGCAAGGTCAGTCGGTCGCGTACCTTAGCGCGGCGTCGAGTATCCTAAACTGCCGGCGCATGCCTGAGCACGCCCGAGGAGGAGTTCACGCTCACGCGCGTTTTGTGTGAGGGAAGCGGCGCGCTCGAAATCAAGACGCGCCTCTTCGAGGCGGCCGAGTTTGGCCAGCAGGTCGCCGCGCACGGTCGGCAACAGGTGATAGTTCGCCAGCGCCGGCTCGTCCATCAGCGCACCTACGAGCTCCAGACCCGCAGTGGGACCAAACGCCATTGCAACGGCGACCGCGCGATTCAGTTCCACGATGGGCGAAGGTGCCACTTGAGCGAGCGTGGCATAGAGCGCTGCGATGCGTCCCCATTCGGTATCTTCCGCCGCAAGCGCGCGCGCGTGACAAGCGGCAATCGCCGCCTGCAGTGCATACGGGCCCCGCGCGCCACCCAGCTTTTCCGCATGCTCGAGCGCCGTGAGCCCGCGACGTATCAATAGCCGATCCCACTGTGCCCGATTCTGATCGAGCAGCAGGATGGGTTCACCCGACGAGCTCACCCGCGAATGCGAACGCGATGCCTGAATCTCCATCAATGCGACGAGCCCGTGGACCTCAGGCTCCTGCGGCATCAGACCCACCAGCACACGGCCCAGACGCAGTGCCTCATCGCACAACGCCGGCCTCATCCAGTCATCGCCGGCGGTCGCCGAGTAACCCTCGTTGAAGACAAGATAGATGACGCCGAGTACCGCCGACAGGCGCGTGGCAAGCTCATGCGGGCGCGGAACCTCGAACGGAATCTGCGCCTTGGCGAGCACCCGCTTGGCACGCACGATGCGCTGCGCAATGGTCGACGCCGGCACCAGGAACGCCCGTGCGATCTCCTCGGTGGCCAAACCGCCGAGCAGGCGCAAAGTCAGCGCCACGCGTGCCTCGACAGACAGTACCGGATGGCAAGCGATAAACATCAGGCGCAACAAGTCGTCACCAATGGGATCGTCCAGACCGGCCTCGACCTTCGACTGGGCCTGTTCCTGCTCGGCTTCAAGCTCGTGCATCAGTTCGACGTGCTTGCGCTCAAGCAACTTGCTTCGTCGCAACCGATCAATCGCGCGACGCTTCGCGGTGGTCATCAACCATGCGCCGGGATTATCCGGCATACCGGATTGCGGCCACTGTTCCAAAGCGATGACCAGCGCATCCTGCGCCAGCTCCTCAGCCAGCCCCACGTCACGCACCATGTGCGCAAGACTCGCAATAAGCCTGGCTGATTCGATCCGCCAGACGGCCTCGATGGTGCGCTGGGTGTCGGTCGCTGTCATAGCGACCGATCACACCATCTGAACCCCGTCGATGCAAGCAAAGCGCACCCTTACGCATTCGCTACGGGCGCTTTCACGTAGCCTAAAAGCGCTCCCTCCCCCATCAGGGGAGGGTTGGGGTGGGGTTGTTCTTCGCCCTGAAGTTCACGGGAATGTAATGCTTCACTGGATCAACCGCGGACCCGGCCCACAAACAATCTATGGCCTCGCCGCCACCTGTGCGCGAATGCGCTCCTCCTGGTTGCGCAGCTCGGGCGTGAACTCGGCACCAAAGTCCTCCGCCTCGAACACCTGACGGATTTCGATCTCCGACTCCCCGTCGAATGGGTTCGGGCAACGCTTGACCCATTCGATCGCCTCCTCCATCGACTTCAGCTGCCACAGCCAGAACCCGGCGATCAACTCCTTGGACTCGGCAAATGGCCCGTCGATCACGCTGCGCCTGCTGCCGGAAAACTTTACCCGCGCACCCTTCGAACTCGGCTGTAGCCCCTCCGCCGCCAGCAGCACGCCGGCCTTCACCAGCTCCTCGTTGAACTTGCCCATCTCGGTCATCAACCGCTCACTCGGCATCACACCGGCTTCGGAGTCCTGATTGGCCTTTACCATCACGATGAATCGCATCTTCGTGTCTCCTTCGGATTTCGGGTTGGGAGCCGGGTGGCGATCGGCTCACGACCGCTCGAACGCACGCCCGCTTGAATCCCGGCTCTAACGGTACGACGAACTGCCAGCGACCAGATCGACATCTTCGGCTCCGACACATCGCCCCATCGGCATCCGGAAATATTCTCAAGGTATGGGACGGCGCCTCGGTATGCTGTACGGATTGTGTCATCAAGCTGTACCGGGCTGGCCATAGATGAAGGATGAATAGATGACGGAAATCGCAGGCGGCCTGATCGTCCATCGCGGCAGCCGCACCGAACGGCTCGCCGATGCGCTGGCGCAGCAGCTCGAGGCGCAGCGGCCGGCCAATCCACTGGCCGCGCAGACCGTGGTGGTAGCACATCCGGGCTTGCAGCGCTGGCTGCTTGGCCGTTTCGCGCATCGCCCTGGCCCTCAGGGTGGTCACGGTATCGCCGCCAACGTCGAAATGATCCTGCCGTGGCAATGGTTCGAACGCACAGCCCGCCGCGTGCTGGGCGACGAGGCGCTCATCGGCGGCGCTTACCGGCCGGAAGTACTGCGCTGGCGCCTGCTGATGGCACTGCCGATGCTGGCCGCAACGGAAATCGGCACCTACCTGGCAGGCGATGATGCCGCGCGGCGCGGCTTTCAATTGGCCGAACGTCTGGCTGGCCTGTACACGCAGTACCTGATCTACCGACCGGACTGGATGCTCGATTGGGAGCGGCATTCGGGCAAAGCCAACCGCGACTGGCAGGCTGCTCTGTGGCGGCAGGTACAAGCCTCGATCGGCCGTCCGCATCGCGCCCAGCGCAGCGCCGCGCTGCTCGATGCGCTACAGGCCGAAAGCAACCACCTCGGCGCACCGTTACACGTATTCGGCGTCAGCCATTTGCCACCCGATGTACTGGCCGCGCTGCGAGCCTATGCGCTGCATACGCAGGTACACCTGTATTTTCCCGACCCCTGCCGCGAATACTGGTCGGATCTACGCAGCCGGCGCTTTCAGCTCGCACAAAAGGGGGATCCGGAGGCGTTGTACTACGAGATCGGCCATCCGCTGCTGGTGGCGCTGGGTCGTATCGCACAGGATTTCTGTATCACGCTCGACGAATGTGACGCGATCGAGGAGCGTGACCCACTCGACGAGGCCGAACCACTGGCCGGCGAAACTTTGCTGCTGGCCCGGCTGCAGTCCAGCATCCGCTGCCTGCAGCCGGAATGGGTTGGTGCACCGATCCGCGAACAACTTGCGGATGGCGCCAACTTGAGCAAAATGCTACCCACCCTGCGTAGCGACCCCAGCCTGCGCGTACATGCCTGCCACACCCGCCTGCGTGAACTGGAAGTGCTGAAGAACGCTCTGCTGCGTTGCCTCGCCGACGACCCCACGCTGCAGCACCGGGACATCGTGGTGATGGCGCCCGACATCGGCGCCTATGCGCCCTACCTGCCTGCGGTATTCGGCGAACCGGCGCAGTACCGCGCCGACCCGTTGCACATCCCCTGGCATCTATCCGATGTCGGGCTGTCGCGCGCGCATCCCTTGATGAGCGCATTCGCGCAGGTGCTGGATCTGGCTGAAAGCCGCTTCACGGTCAGCGAGGTGCTGGATTTCCTGGACGTGCCCGCGGTGGCACGACGCTTTGCGATTGACCGCAGCGGGCGCGATGCCGTGGAGCGCTGGCTGCGTCGCGCCCGCGTGGCATGGGGCCTGGACGCCGAAATGAAAGCAGCGGCCGGTGCAGCGCCAGCGGATGCAAACTCGTGGCAATTCGGCCTTGACCGCATCTACGCCGGACTGATCGCTGGTCAAAGCCCAGGCGGCGAACTACCCGGCGATCAACTTCTTGATGCGCAGCTTCTAGACAATATCCTGCCGCTGGATGGCGTATCCGGCAATGCAGTGGAGGCGCTCGGCCAGTTCGATCGCCTGCTCGGCGAACTGCGCAAGGCGCGCGACGCTTTTGCCACCCTACGCTCGCTCAGCGCGTGGAGCCAATGGTTGCTGGAACGGATTGACGCGCTGTTTCTTGCTGACATGCGCGACGACGCGGAAAACAACGCACTCGATACCCTGCGGCGACTGGCCGCCGGCCTTGGCACCCAGGCCGCCGAGGTCGGCATCAACACGGCACTGTCGTGGAGCGTGGTGCGCGAAGCAGTGCGTGGCGCGCTCGATGGCGTGCCAGAGCGCCAACCATTTCTGCTTGGCGGAGTGACGTTCTGCGGGCTGGTGCCGCAACGTTCGATTCCGTTTCGTGTGGTCTGCCTGCTGGGCATGAACGAAGGTGAGTTTCCACGCCCAAGTGGCGACGCCGGCCTCAACCGTATCCCCAGCCAGCCACGCCACGGTGACCGCGATACGCGCAGCGAGGATCGCTACCTGTTTCTCGAAGCGATGATGTCGGCGCGCGATGTGCTGCACATCAGCTACGTCGGCGAAGGCGTGCGCGACGGCAAGCCACGCAACCCAGCCGCGCCACTGGCTGAACTTCTGCAATTCCTGGATGAGCAGTACGGAATTGCCGACGATGCAAAAGCCGAACGACCGTGGCGTATCCAGCATCCGTTGCAACCGTTCGATGCTCGCTATTACGAGCGCGATGCCGATGGTCAACTGCGCCACGACCCGCGACTGTTTTCCTACGATCCAGCATTTGTCGCCGCACCATCCGCTAGCGACTCTCCGCGTTTCCTCAGCTCAACACCCATCGTCGCCAAGGCAGCCACAGCCAGGGGCGAGATTTCGCTGAGCGCATTGAAGCGCTTCTGGCGCGATCCGGCCAAGGATGCGCTACTGCGTGGTCACGGCATCAGCCTGCAGGCGCTCGACAGCACCGGCTGGCCGGATCGCGAACCATTGGAAGCTCAGTTCGACCGGATGGAACGTGTCGATCATCGGCTGTTGTTCGAAGCGCTAACCGCCGGCAACCGCAGCCTGCCCACCGAGCCGCCGGCATGGCTGGCGCGTTCCGGCATGATGGCCGGCGGCGCAATCGGTAGCGAGGCTTACGCACAGCTGCGTGATTCACTGCAAGGCCTGCTGAACAACGCGCAGGGCGTGTTTGCGGATGGCCGCGCACAAGCCGAGGCTCAGGCAATCGACCTCGATCTCCACGATGGCCTGCGCCTGACCGGCGTGGTCGATCGCGTATTTCACGCCGCCGAAGGTGGCTTGCTGCTGTTCGACGCCAAGCCAGCCGGTGCTGCCGGCCTCAAGGATATTCTGGCGTTCTATATCGATTGGGCTGCGCTGCGGCTGACATACGCTGAGGCCGTGCAGTGCAAATATCTGGAACCTGCGTCCGACAAAAAGGGAGCCGGCACTCCAGGACTGCTCGGCCCTGTGCGCGCACAGGATACGGATCAACTTCGTCACGGATTGCGACGTCTAATCGAAGCCTATGTCGCGGCCGAAAATCAGCCTCTGCTGTTCTTTGCGCAGAGCGCGCTGGCCTATGCGAAAAGTGCGCCGAACGATCGTCTGGCCAAGGCCGCCGCTGCATGGGAGGGTGACGATTTCAAACGCACCGGCGAACGCGATTACGCGCCCGGCTATGCCACGCTGTTGAGTCGCGGATTGGAGCTGTTCGACAAAAGTAGTTCCGCGCACTACGCCTTCGTGGCGGCCACTGAGCTGGTCTGCGAGGTGCTCGATCCGCAGCACACGATGCTGCTGAAAACACCGGCATCCGAGCCTGCTGCCGTCGACGGGGAAAAAGCATGAGCGCCGTTGACACCATCACGCCAGCCGCCCTGCCCGCGCTCGACTGGCGCCGGATGCCCTTGCAGGGCCGGATCCTGATTGAAGCGAGCGCCGGCACCGGCAAGACATGGAATATCGGCCTGATCTATCTGCGCCTGCTGCTGGAACGCGATCTGCGCGTAGAGCAGATTCTGGTGACCACGTTTACCGACGCTGCCGCGCAGGAGCTACGCGAGCGTTTGCGCCGGCGTTTGATCGAAGCCGAGCGCTTGCTGGATTCGATAACACCTGAGCCAGCCGACGACGATTCGCTGCAAAGCTATCTGTCTTCGTTGTGTTCAGACGACGACAGTCGCCAGCGCGTACTACGCAAGATACAGCTCGCCCGCACCGATCTCGATCGCGCGCCGGTTTCGACCATCCACGCACTGTGCCAGCGCATCCAGCGCGACTACCCGCTGGAAAGCGGCGCTTCATTTGCCAACGACAAGCTGTTCGATGAACAACAGCTGCAGCGTGAATGCGTTGAGGATTTCTGGCGGCGTCGCTACTTGAATGGCACCGTCGATCCGCGTGAGGCCGAGCTGTTGCTTAAAGATGGGCCCGAAGGGCTGCTGCGCGATCTGGGTGGCCTGTCGAACAACGCCGACGCGCAGATCAAGGCTGGTGGGCTGGCCGATCTTGAACTCCAGATCGCCGCATTGCGTACAGAAGAAAACATTGCCGAATTGCAGCGATTGGCGGAAAACAAGGCGCTATATCGAAGGTCCAACGCAGCATTGCGTAGCCGACTCAGTGAGATAGTGCCTGCGTTGCGGAACTACGACGAGGCACAGCTCACAAAATCGCTCACCAACACATTCGATCCTGAGCAACTGCTTACACAGGAGGCCGTTGATAGCGCCGGTATCCTTGCCACTCATCCACTCATCCGTGCATTGCAGAAACTACGCCCACTGCTGCAGCTGCGCACCGTCTTCACGCGCGGCGAGGTGCTGGCCGAAGCAGCGCAAGCCTGCCGTGAGGAGATGCCGCGCCGCGCCCGCCAGCGTCATGTGCAGACGTTCTCTATGCTGATCGACGCGGCCTATCAGCGGCTATGTGGCGAACAGGCTGACAACGTGCTTGCCGATCGTCTATACGAAGCGTTTCCGGTCGCCCTGATCGACGAATTCCAGGACACCGACCAGCGCCAGTTCGCGATCTTCGACCGGATCTATCGCGAGCGCGGCGCGCTGGTGATGATTGGCGACCCCAAGCAGGCCATCTACAGTTTCCGCGGCGGCGACATCGCCGCGTACCTGCGCGCCAGCGAGCAGGCGAGCCAGCGCTACTCGCTGGCCACCAATCACCGCTCCAGTCGCGCGCTGGTCGAAGCGCTGAACGCGTGGTACGAGCACACCGAGGGTGGCTTCGGCCACCCGCAGATCCGCTATCAGCCGGTAACCCCTGCCGGCAAGGCGGATAGCAAGCCGTACACGGTCAATGGGGCGGCAATCGCGCATCCACTGGTCATTCATCCGTTCCGCGGCGATGCCGGAGACAAGAAAACAGTGACCGCACTCGGTGCACTGGAATCGATGGCACTGGACGATTGCGCGAACCGCATCGCCGAATTGCTCAACGACCCTCAACAGAAAATCGGCGGACAGCGTGTCACACCCGGGGACATCGCCGTCTTGTTGTCGACCAACAGCCAGATCGTTGCGCTGCGCGCGCGACTGGTCGCCCGCAACGTGCCCTGCGTCGGCAGCGGTCGCGGCAACATCTTTGCCGGCGAGGTAGCGCGTGAGCTCGAGTTGATTTTGCACGCTGTGCTGCATCCCGATGATGATCAGGCTGTGCGTGGCGCGCTGGCCACCCAGTTGCTCGGCACCAACCTCGATCAATTCACCGCATGGGAAGCGAACCCTGCAGCGTTCGAGCGCGAGCTGGAACGCTTCGAAGCATGGCGTGCGCTTATCCGCACCCGCGGCGTACTGGCGCTGATCGAAGCACTGCTGGCCGAACGTGCCACCGCGTTGCTGGCGCTGCCCGAAGGGGAGCGCGTGCTCACCGACCTGCGTCATCTGGGCGAACTGCTGGCGGCCGAAGAAGCTGCGCGCCAGGGACTGGATGGCCTCTACGCCTGGCTGGTCGAGATGCGTCAGGAGGGTGGCGACGGCGATGCGGATGCAGCCGACGAACGCCAGCTACGCATCGAAAGCGATGCCAGGCGGGTGCAGCTACTGACCATTCATGCCAGCAAGGGGCTGGAGTTTCCGATCGTCTTTCTGCCACTGGTCTGGCGCACGGGCGATCGCAGCGGCGTACGTTCACCCAGGCTGTTGCGGTTTCACGACGATGTCGGCCGACGTTGTGTGGATCTGGGGTCGGCGGATTTCATCGAGCATCGTGGCCGCCACTTTCGCGAGGAGCTCGAAGAGCGACTGCGCCTGCTGTACGTCGCGCTGACCCGCGCCGTACACGCGGTGCATGTCTACTGGGTCGATCGCGACAAGCGGCCCAGCGACGACGACCATGCATGGGAATCGGCGGCGATCGACCCGCTGATCCTGCAGGCACAGCAACGGCTCGATCTGAGCGAGGGCGAAGCCTCACTCGCACAGCTTGCCGAGACGCTTGGCGGCATGCGGCTGGCCGCGCCATTCGCCGATGCCACCATCCGCTATCAGGCAGCTGCGCAGACGCCCTCGCCACGTGCCGCGCAGGCACCGCTGCCGCGCTCGCGGGCATTCCAATGGCTGCATAGTTTCAGTGGCCTGACCCGTTACGCGGCGGCCGCCGTGGTGATCGACGACAGCGGTGCCGCCGATGAAACCGGCGTCGATGCGTTCGATGCGGACGAAGTTGCAGGCACCTCCTCGGCGCCAACCGAAGCCGTCGAAGACAGTCGGCTGCTGGCACTGTATCCATTGCGTGGCCCGCGCTTCGGCGACGCCGTACACCACATACTGGAACTGGCCGGCCCCGGCCCGGTATGGCCTGAGCAGCGCCATCTGCTGAACACCCAGCTCACCTCCCAGGCGATCATGGTCAACAACCTGCCAGCAGACGAAGCACTGGAGCGCGTCGGACGTTTGATTGACCGCGTGCGCCATGCTGACTTGGGTGACGGCCTGCGGCTGATCGATGTGGCATCGGATCGGCGCATCGTCGAGTTCGAATTCCAGTTTCCGGTGCAGCAGGTACCACTGGCGCGCTTGCGCCGGCTTTGCATCGCCCACGGATATGCGGACGTGGTGCCGAGCAGCCTCGACGCGACCACCCTGAACGGCATGCTGACCGGTTTTGCCGACCTCATCCTCGAATGGAATGGCCGCTTCCACGTGCTCGACTACAAGACCAACTGGCTTGGCGCGCGCCTGCCCGATTACCAGGGCCCATCGCTGGATGCAGCGATGGCCGAGCATCATTACCCGCTGCAGGCCCTGCTCTACACCGTGGCCCTGCATCGTTATCTGCGCCAGCGACTGGACGGCTATACGGCCGAACGGCAGCTCGGTGACAGCTGGTACCTGTTCGTCCGCGCATTGGGGCTGCAGCCGGATATTCAGCCCAGCCCTGGCGTATGGCGCCGCCGTTGGCCGGCGGCGCTGATTGAGGCACTCGACGATGCCTTCGCCGGTGTGCGCGAGGCTGCCGCATGAATCATCCACTGAACCCCATCGCGGAAGCCGACGAGCGCGCAATCGACCAGGCGTTGGCGCAATGGGTACTCAAGCGCACCGGCTCGCCCCTGCTCGCCAGCGCCGTGCGCGCTGCCAGCGCCGCTGAGGGCCAAGGCCATTCCCACGCGCAGCTGACCGATCCGTACACCGACGTCGGCTTCGATGCTGAGGCATTGACCACGCTGCGCCAGCACGACTGGGTCGGCAACGGCCAGCGGTTCACACCGTTCGTTCTCGATGCGCAGAATCACTTCTACCTGTGGCGCAACTGGCAGCACGAATCGACACTGGCCAACGCAATTCTGCGGCGCTGCGGGAATCGCTCATACCCGATTTCCGCCGACGTCCTGGCCGATGACCTCACCGCGTTATTCGGCGGCCTGCCATCCGCCTCCACCGACTGGCAACGTGCAGCAGTTGCCGCCGTGCCCGGTACGCGCTTCTTTGTACTGACCGGAGGCCCCGGTACCGGCAAGACCACCACCGTCGTGCGCATGCTGCTGATGCTGCTACATCACGCCAGCGCCTGCGGCCTGCCCAGGCAGCCGTCGATCGCACTCGCCGCGCCCACCGGCAAGGCCGCGCAACGGCTGGTGCAAGCCATCGCCAAGGGCAAGGCCGAACTGCAGGCTACCCTGGACTGTGGTGGCAACTTCAGTGCCGAAAGCTCAGGCACGCAGCAAACCCCGCCGCCAAAATCACTCCTGCAGAACTTGCAGGATCTGCTGCCACAGATCCCGCATGCCGACGCGCGCACGCTGCATCGCCTGCTCGGCTACCGACCCACGGACAACAGCTTCAGCCGCGGCCCAGACAATCCGCTGGCCGAAGACATCATCGTGGTCGACGAAGCCTCGATGGTGGACCTGGCGATGATGCGACAGCTGCTGGAATCGCTGCGCCCCGACGCCGTGCTGATCCTGCTCGGCGATCCGGGCCAGCTTGCCTCGGTCGATGCCGGCTCGGTACTTGCCGACATCGTCGCCAGCACGCCGCCGAACCAGCTGCCACTAGCCATGGCCAACATGCTCGCGCCACTGCTGCACAACGTGCCGGACCTGACCACTCAGGGGACCAACCCACTTGCTGGCCAGGTGCTGACACTCACTCACAGCTGGCGCGCCGGCAGCGGACTGCAGCGCGGCATCGAAGCATTGCGCGATACGCCCAACCCCACCTGGCTGGACCAGCTACTGGCAAAGCGCGCTGATGGCGACCTGCATCTGCGCCGCTGCGCCGACACCAATGACCTGCGCGTGTGCGTCGATGCGTGGCTCGAGCGCCACATCGAACTGCTGCCATCATTGCTGGCGCCCGCCATCGACGCCGACGTTGCCCTGCAACGCCTGCGTCAGCTGCAGATCCTATGCGCGCTGCGCGACGGACCATTCGGTGCACAAGGGATCAACACGTTGATCGCACGTCGCCTTGCTGCTCGATTTGCGATCGATACCGGCCATGCCTGGTACCACGGCCGTCCCGTAATCATCACCCACAACGATTACGCCCGCGGCTTGTTCAACGGTGATGTCGGCATTGCACTGGAAGGCGCAGAGGGATTGCGCGTGTGGTTCGAGGTGAGCGACCGGGAAGGCCAAGCCGGCCTGCGCAGTTTTTCGCCGCGGGCACTACCCGCCCACGAAAGCGCCTGGGCCATCACCATCCATCGCAGCCAGGGCTCGGAATACCACGATGTGGCGGTCGTTCTGCCGCCAGATGAAGATAGCCGCGTACTCACCCGCGAGCTGGTCTACACGGCTATCTCGCGCGCAAGAAGCCACGCTGAAATCTGGACCACCGACGCTTCGCTGCGCGCGGCCCTTGGCCGCCCAATTCAGCGTCAAGGCGGTTTACGCGATCGACTGCAAGCCGATCCACAATAACGCCGGCAAGCAATGGGGAGGGTAGTCGAGCCACCCGCATCAATAGCGGAGACCAGCGCGAAACGACCGCGTCGCAGACAAACGGAGATAGCTACGCCCTGGGCTGACTAAAACCACGTTCCGTTCCTTCGGCACTTCGAATTCGTCTTGGCATCGAAACACCACCGGGCGAACCAGCGCTGCCTCAGTTGGGGCGCTTTTAGAGTTTGAAAGTCCATGGAGCCGCGCATCGAAGCAAGCATCTCGCCTGATATTTCCCCACCTTGACCCGCGGACTACCAACAAGCCGGAAGGCAGGTACCAGGCGATCATCGACGTGAAGGCAGGTGTCAAACCTGTACTTCGTGCTGAATGGATGAGACGTCGGAGCGCCTGCTGCCATGATCAACGCACGGCACCAGGCCAGACTCATCGGGTCAGCCATCAGACTGGGCCGATCAGCCTCAAAGTGTTGGCGCGCTCAGATGCAGCAAAGTGGCAAATATCAGCCCATCTCGCGGCGCAAGCTAAACAATCACACTCGCCACCGCACTCGGCGAAACAACAGGTCACGCAAGTACAACGATACTTCTCTGGCTCTGTTTTGCCGTTGAGGGTGCGGCAGTAATAGCCGCCGGTGTCGGGATAGCGGCGCTCCCCCTCCAGCGTTGGGAGGCCGTCGCCCGTCTTCAAGAGTCGCTCTTGGCGCGTTACGGTCATCAAATGGATCCAGCGCAAGCGTATGACACAGCAGATATTCTGAAAGCCCTGCACAACGTAGCTAGCTTGTGGTGTCGCCCTCTCACAGCTCTCCGCATCCCTGCGGGGCCAATGTGTCACCAAAAGACCTGCCGGATAACTGGAAGAAACTACAGGTTCGCCCGAAAGGCCCCTTTCTCGGCCACAGAGGCGAGCCCTGCGCGCACTCAGCCTGGTTCACTCGTGGAGCGGGCTGCCGTGGGGGGCGATGCCGAATGCTAAGGCACAAAAAAACCCGCTGCTATGCGGGCTTCAGTGGATTCTTGGGTCTGGATGGGACGCTGTGAATCAGTCAATGGTGCGGAAATAGGCATCTAAACGTAGCTCACAATGCTTTTCTTTATGCCGTTTCTGTAATGTTCTACTGGACAGTTACTGTCAAAGTTACTGTCATAGGGCACAGGCTACCCATGGCTGCAATAGCCATTCGCGCACGAGACTTAGCACTTCTCGGCACTTTGTCGGCTTAGACGGTCTCGCCTACGTAGGCGATCGCCTTTTCAGCAGACTTCAGCAGTTTGCTGGCACATGCGCGGCAGCATGGCAGTTCGGCTCACTGTGCCATTCAACAGCTTAGCGGTGCGCAGGCGTCTTACGTACCCGCTTTTGCGCCGGCAAACCTTCAACCTGTCCTGCCAGCTTGCGAGCCAGGATGAACACTTGATCCAGCGATACCGATAGCTCGGCGGCAAGGCGCTGCATCGACTTGAGCGATGGGTTCCTGCGGCCGCGCTCTATGCCGCTCACGTACGTACGATCCAGCCCAGCACGGAAGGCCAAGTCTTCTTGGCTGACCTCTGCGCGTTCGCGTAGAAGTCGAAAAGCGGGCCCGACGTAAGAGGTGATGTCCACCCGCTTACGGTCACTTCTTGTGGACTATTGATCCACGGACTATAAGTCACGTTACTATGGTCGCGGAAAAGTGGCTTAAGCAGAACTGAGCATGATGGGGGGCTATGAAAATTCTTTGTGTGGTAGCTATGTGTTTGTGGATGACAGGCTGCGTATCCATGACACCGGAGCAACGTGCCGCTTTCGCACAGGCTTATCTGCAAAATCAAGCGGCGCAGCCGCCACGGCCGCAATTGCAGCCCTATGTGATGCCCACACAACAGCAGACCACTACGCAGACGAACTGCTATAGCTACGTGCCGAATCAGGTGCAATGCCAATCCACGACCACGCACTAAGCTGCACATGATGGATCGGCAGGGGGATGAGTGATGAAATTAGCAATTCTTGCCATTGCAACCTTAGCGTTAGCGGGATGCGATATGCTGCAAGGGCCTAGCAGGCATGAAGCTGCACAGCCCACAACTATTCAAACGGGAAAATGGCAAGCGATCCTCGCGCAAACGCCATATGACCCTTTGTTGCAAGGTATTCCCAAGCCCGCAATATGGCGTCTGGACACCACTACTGGCGAGCTGTCTTATTGCTTCTATGCGAAGGAGCAATCCAGGTGTGACGTAATCGACTCGCCAAAATCGCTCACCTATGATCCAACCACTGGTAGTTTCAATAAGAATTAATTTCGACAGCTTGCGAAGTTGAAAGATCACGCAACTTCCTGAGTTATCGTGTAGTTTTCGGGCTAACTCCCCTCGTTGCTTTTCGCCTGCAATTGCAATTCGCCTGATATTTTAGGTTTGTTTATCGGGTCGGCAAACCTAGCAGCGGTGCAGCGGCAGGTTCGCCGCACCCCTCGCGTTGCCCTCGACGTGCGCGGGCCGGTAGAACATCCGCCGTGCCACTTACAGCGCCGCTAGCCGCGCAATGTGCCTAGGATTTTCTGAAAGGGGGACTGGTTATGAGGAAGCTCGGAGGCTGGTGGCGCGTATGGATTGCCCTGTCCACGCTTTGGATGGTGATCGTCGTTTCGATTGCTGCGACCTCCTTGCATGTATACCGCGCCAGTGATCGTCAGCGCGATGACGCAGTCCTAAAGTGCAAGAGGTACCTGAGCGGCCAGGAAGTTGACTGGACTTCGGCGCCAGTGGAGGAGCTAGAGGCTGAGTTGGCGGCTGATCTCAACGCCAAGCCGTGGGAAGTGTATGCAGCGCAGGATGCCGCCGCCGCTGCGAAGGCCACGACGGGCCATGGGCTTCAAGACAGATCTAACATACCTCCACCGCCACCGGGTTATGTGATTCAATCGAGTGACGGCGAGCTGGCAGCACAAGCGTCGAAGGCTACGACGCCCACCACATCCGATCCAGTCGACGATATGCTGGCGGCAAGGGCCGCGTCTGATGGATTTCCCAACGAGATAAGACAGCTTCTCAAATCTTGCATTGAGGCTAAGCGGCACGATTACCAGGCCGATGAGACACGAGAGCGAAAGACCAATATCGTCTATGTTCTTGCGTTTGGTTTGATACCTCCAGCGGTGCTATTGATGCTTGGCGTACTCGTTTCTTGGGTAATTGCCGGGTTCCGTAAATCACACCCATAGGTGTGAGTCGCCAGGTGTTCCAGCAATCGCTCTTGTTGGCGGAGTGCTTTGGCAAGTGCACGTAATGCAGGGCGGATACACCCTTGCCAACGGTTGCGGCTCGCAACGGCCTTGCCGGCGTCCGTCCGGGGACCGCTAGAGAGTTCCCACGGTCGCCAGCGCCGAATCGCGGCCGATTGCTGCGCTCGCCGCTCCAGAGTCCACCCGTTCGCCATGATCATGCTCCAATAGTTCGGTTCGCGGTTTCTTGATTTGTTCCGCGCACGCGACGGGGGCCGTGCCGTTATTCACTTGCTGCGGGCCGTGCGCGATGTTGGCTTGCTTGGCGAATATTACGGGCGGGTTTTTGATCGCGGCGAGCGTTTCCAGCGTGGCGCGGCATTGGCTTTGCGCCTTCAGGGCGAGCTTCAGATAGGTTTCTGCCGCCCCGATATATTCGCCCATATTCAGCGCACCGCGTCGCGCCAGCTCGGCAAACATTGTGTTCAACGCGGCAGCTTGCCCGCCCAACATCGCCTCGACGCGGGCCAGGTCACCGGTCTTGACCTTGCTGGCGTGATCCTTCAGCGAGTCCAGAACGTCGGTCAGCGACGCCGCTCCAAACGTGCCCTTGGCAAAGTCCGTGATGACGAGTGCAGCGGGCACGCTGGCGCCCGTGACCACTTTGGCGATCAGCGCCTCGTGCGACTTGCCCGGCTCAGCTACAACGTTCAAGTTTCGGGACGGCGATGCTACGGCAGGCGGTTTAGGCTTCGTCATGGAGATTCCTTGGGGAATGTTCAGCACAGGCATGCGGTACTGCCGACAGGATCGCCAGCAGCTCGGCCTTGTTCTCCCGCAAGGCGTCCAGAAGTGGCGGCAGAATCGCGCCCTTTGGCACATCGACGTGTAGGCGGTCGCCGTCACGGGTCAGCAAACCGCGTGCCGCACACACTAGAAGCAGGGTCTGCAACGCGTTCATATGCTGATGACCTCTCGCTCGACGCCCGAAGGTGGTGGAAACTGCTCCGAAGATGGCGAAGATGGCGAACAATTTTGTGCGCCATCTTCGCAACCTTCGGCGCGATCTTCGGCAATCGGCATTCGCCATATCCATCCGCCCGTCATGCTGCTCTTGCCTGCCTCAGCTCCGATCTTCCGCTTTGCTCGGTGCATGGCATCCATCGAATAACCGGCGTTTGCGGCCTCGCCCTTGATCTCCTTTGCCGTGCGCGGGCCATAGACCAACAAGTCACGCAGGAAGCTGCCCGCATCGCTGCCGTGGTCGTCGTCGCGCTGTTCGGCTTCTGCCAGCAGTTCGCGAGCCGTGCCTTGGATCGGCTCACCCCACAACACCGACGATGCCATGATGCCCTGATGTCCCGGTAGCTCACCCTGTTGCAGTTCATACACGAAGCCGCCGCCGTCGGGGCCAATATTCGACTTGGCCCGCAACATCACGCGCCGTTCTGGTCGGTCGCCGTCCGCTTCCTGCTTTACCGTCACCATGACCAAACGAGCTAGCGCACCAAATGCTAGCGAGCCGGTAATACGTTCCACAGGATCGCGACCACTGGTGCCCTTGCTGAAATGCGTCACCCCCAGCAGCGCACACCTAAACTGCCCGGCCAGATCGACCAAAGGTTGCAACCCGCGCCTCACTTCTGCGTTCTTGTGCGAGTCGCCAGATACCGCTGATACCACCGGATCAATCACGATAAGGCGCACGTCTGGCACCGTTGCCAGTGCTGCATGCAAGGCATCCATGTCGCGGGCCGGATCGAAGGGGTAACGCTCGCCAGCCTCTTGCATGCCGTCGACGGTGAACACTCGTTCCATGTCCGCACCGGCAGCGCGTAGGCGCGGGTTCAAGGTGTCGCGGTTGTCATCCTCGCCAGACCAAAACACCACGCTACCCCGCTCGGCGCACGACCCATCCGGCCAGCGCCCGCCACTGGTAACAGTTGCCGCTAGTGCTGCCGCTATCGTCGTCTTGCCTGTACCAGGTGCGCCGCCGATCAGGTGAAACTTGCCAGCGGCCAGATGACCGGGCCACAACCAATCCACGGCGACGGGTTGCACGTCGCTGCCACGGGTCAGGATGACGTGCGGCAGCTCGGCGATTACAGTGCCTGCGCTTCTATTTCGTTCTAGTTTAGTGATCGACAACGCCAGCACGTCCGACGCCGTGGCATCCGGACGCATCGCCAGCCAGTCCACTACGTCGCTCTTGTCAGGCAAGTCCAGCACTTCGACGTCGATAACCTCGACGGTGCAACCAAGCGCCCACAGGATCGCCGCGACCTCATTGGCATACTTGCTGCCCGGTGCATCGTTGTCAGGCCACAGCAGGCAGTGACGTCCGCGCATGGGTGTCCAATCCGCACAGCTGGCGCTGCTACAACTGCCGGACGTCGTGACGATCAAGCCAAGCTTGCCCAGATGATCGGCACACCATTCACCCTCGACGATTAGTACCAGCACGGCAGCGTCAGCGGCCAGCAGTTCGGGCAACCGATACAGGGGCTTTCCTTCCGCTGGCGCTGGCGGCTCGCCGATGGCGTAGCCGGTGCCACTCCAACGCATCGGTCGTGTCCACTTGTCGCCGGTGTCGGGATGCTTGCAGCGGATGCGCCAGTAAATCGGATCGCCGCTGGCGTCGGCATAGACGTGCAACGCTTGCGGTTTGTATCCATCGCGGACAGCACCAGCGGCCAGACGCGCCGCCGCTTGTTTGGGTGTCTCGACCTTCAGCATGGCATTCATCGGCCGCCCCCGATCAGATCGCGCACCGCCGCCTTGAAGTCCAGGCCGCGCAAGCGGGAATGGAAGCCGACAAGATCGCCACCACCACAACTGGTAAAGCAACGCCAGCCGCCACGCTCGCCAGTGAGACAGACCGACAGGCTCTTGTTGTGGTCGTCGTGGAACGGGCAGGCGCCTTGCGCCCAGCCGCTGCCGTTCGGCTTGCCAAGTTTGGCGACGTGTTGGCCGTAGTACACGTCAGGATCGGGCAAACGCTCGCGCCAGTTGTCGGGTATGCGGGCGGTGTCTGTGGGGCGGCGGTTCATACCGCAGATTCCGGCGCGGTGGCTTCGATGAGCGCCCTGATATCTTCACAACGCCAGCATGTAATTCTGACGCCCAGTGCGTGAGTCGGCTTGGGGTAACGTCCCGTGCGGCAACCCTGCCACCAAGTAGATTTGCTTACGGGAATGATTGCGGGAATGCCAGCTTTGACGTCGCCCACAATGTCTCGTAGGCGAAGGAATCCAGTCTCGGGGAACGTGCGCATTGCGATGTTTTCCTGTGTGATGACGTACAGGCGCAATGTGGAGACCGAAACGAAAGTGTGCTTACTTCACTTTCGCTTTTTTCAAGACGGTGCGAATTGCTTGCGGCGTGACGTGGAATTGTGGAGCAAGGATACCGGCCAGCTCTCGGGATGATTTGCCTTGGCCAAGTAGTGCGCGAGCTTTCTGCTCACAACTCGCATGCCACGATGCGGCGGCGGCTTTCTTCACCACTGCGGCCTTCTGGCCACCTTTCTTGCGGCCTACGGTTTGCTTGATTCCGACAGCAGCGTATTTTTCATTGACCATCGCTCTCGCAACGTACTTCTGATACCCGCGAAGCATGCTGCCCGCTGCTGCGAAATCTCCAGCACAAGCCTTGCGAAACATCGCTTCAGACGCTGCATTCTCAAATAGGTTGGAATCCATTTTGACGGATGCTGCTAAAAGTGCATCTGCCCATTCGTCCGGTATGGCATCCAAGCTAAAACCTGCTCTCTCGGCCTGAAATCCGATCCATGTATTGACCAGATAAATTCCGAGCTCTTCATCAGGACGCTGCAAATCCTCTAGGGACAGTGGCGTCATTGGGGACAATTCCATAGCGCACACCTCTGCGCCCTTCAATAGGTGCCGCGCCAGTCGGGGAAGGTGCCCGATTTTCGGATGGCCGTCCTAGGCGCGACGCTCAACGGATGTTTATCAGCTTGCCTTGCGCTTGATTGCGACCACCTTGCCGCCAGCGCGCAGGCCGTCCAGATCGTCAGCCCATGCCTGCAACATGCGGATACGCTCGCCCAGATACTGAGCGCGGTTGTAGGCGGCGCGTACCTTGTTTTTCTCGACGTGTGCCAGTTGGCGTTCTATGACGTCCGGTGCCCAACCCATTTCATTTAGGCGGGTCGACGCCATTGCGCGGAAGCCGTGTGCGGTCATGGTGTCCTTGTCGAAGCCAAGACGGCGCAGGGCGGCATTAATTGTGCCGTCTGACAACGGACGGCTGGCGCTGCGCTCACCGGGGAAAACGTATTTCCCGCGCCCGGTCAGTGGATGCAGCTCGCGCAGGATCGCCACGGCCTGACTGGAAAGGTGAACCAGATGCTCCGCACGCATCTTCATTTTTTCGGCAGGAATGTTCCACCGCGCACCATCAAGATCAATCTCTGTCCACTCCGCTTGCCGTAACTCGCCGGGGCGCACGAATAGCAGTGGGGATAGCTTCATGGCGCAGCGCACGACAAAGCTGCCGGTGTAGCCGTCGATAGCCCGCAGCAGCTCACCCATCTTGAGCGGATCAGTGATGGCGGCGCGGGACGTCGATACTACGGGCGCCAGCGCCCCACGCAAAGCAGCAGTTGGATCGTGCTGTGCGCGTCCGGTGGCGATGGCGTAGCGGAATATCTGACTGCATCGCTGCTTTGTACGATGTGCGGTTTCATGGGCGCCGCGTTCCTCGATACGTCGCAGCAGCTTCAACATCTCCGGCGTATCAATCTCAGTCACGGGGCGGTTGCCGATCCATGGATTCACCAGATCGTTGAACGTCCATTGCGCCTTCTCCAGCGTAGCCGGGGCCATTCGTGCTACCTGCCGTGCGAGCCATTCCTCAGCAATGACGGCGAAGCTGTTCGCCTCGCGTTCCTCACCAGCGGCCTTTTCAGCCTTTCGCTGCTCGCCCGGATCTGCACCACCGGCAAGCAGCTTACGGGCGGCCTCGCGCTTGTCGCGGGCATCGCGCAGACTGGTATCCGGATACGTCCCCATACTCAGAGTCTTGCGCTTGCCAGCGTGCCGATAGTCCCAACGCCACCATAACGAGCCATTCGGGTTCAGCAGAAGGTACAGCCCCCGTTCGTCGCTGAGCCTGCGCGGACTGGTGCCAGGCTTAGCCTTTCGTATGGCGGTGTCGGTAAGTGGCATGGCGGCAAC
>Ga0302230_10000202_pt1 | contig 59077 bp, 75 predicted proteins | sample II_Palsa_N2_1_FD_193523 | JGI IMG/M metagenome (GOLD analysis project Ga0302230, IMG submission 193523) | Peat permafrost microbial communities from Stordalen Mire near Abisko, Sweden - II_Palsa_N2_1 | ecosystem: Environmental > Terrestrial > Soil > Palsa > Peat permafrost | place: Sweden... | reverse complement strand
CAAGCAGTTGAGCCAGCAGCTGCCGCCTCGTCTTCTTTCGACTCATCCTCGTCCTCGTCATCGTCCAGTGCCGCTTCTGCCTGTGCCACCGATCACCACGACCATGGCGACAACGACCACGACGACGACGACGACGACGATCCGCCGCCGCCACCACCTGTTCCTGCCGAAGAAGCGCAAGATCAGCCTCAGCAGCCCCGCATCAACATCCGCACAGCGCCCAACGGGATGTTCGACCTCGAGACGCTCCTGCCCGATGACATCTTTGCCAACGATAACCCACACCTGTGGGAGGGCTTCGACCCCGGCCTCACCACGCTATACCAGGGCAACTATGGGACCAAGATGTCGCGCAAGCAGTGGCGGTTCGAGACGGGTGCCGACCGCGCCGTGCGCAAGGCCAACCAGCGCAACATGACCATACAGCCTGTGCTCGAGCAACTGTCGCACGCGTCGCTGAAGTCGGCCAACGCAAGGACCATTGCAGCATGCCTCACACAGGTATGGATCCCCAACTGGGATCGCCTCTGGGCCCACTTTGGCGCGCGTTGGTGGGGCCAGCAGCGATTCAAGCAGATGGTCAAGGAGCAGCGCGTCCTGGACAGCATCGCCAACGACGTCCTTGGGCCCGACCACCGCCGCATCGCCGTCTTCGGCAACGCCGTCTTTGCACCGTCCACGCCCGGCCAGCCTCCCGCGCCCGTCACAAAAATTCGCAATTATCTCGCGCGCAAGGGCCGAGTGGTCCTCGTGGACGAGTTTCGCTCGAGCAAGACCTGCCACGCCTGCCTCAACCTCACCGAGCAGAATGTCAAGATGCACGTGTCCAAGCATTGCAAAAATGTCTGCCATTGGACGTGGAACCGCGACGTCAACGGTGCTCGTAACATTGGCACGCTTTTCAGGGCGCACATGGCTGGCCTCCCTCGTCCCGCCATCATGTGCCGCGGCCTCTGAGCAACAACAAAGTCAACAACAACAACTTTTGCAGGAAGGAACACATTGCACACCCGTGTCCGACCTGCATCGGGCTCTGAAAGAAGGGCCTATACTTTGTAAAAGGTATGCTCCTCCTTTATTTTTGGTTCGTGATCAGGTACTAACCCCTTTATTCTGAACTTTGAATGTTGAATGAATGTTGAATGAACGTGAATTGTTGATTCTCATCCATTTTGCACACAGGGGTACCACTGTAAAAGGTAGGAATGCGTGTAATCGCTGCCAACGCACTGCACATGACCTGTGCCTTCTTCTTCTTGAACACGATGACCTTGTACGAGCCCATGTGCTTTCCCTTGACGTCTGTAATCTTCTCCACGCGCACCTTGAACGGCGGATTGCGCGGCGGGGCGCATCGGCGCTGCACGACCTCGGCCGCTTTGGTTGTTGCACCTCCAGCCGCCGCACCGGCAGCGGCATCGGTCTCCTCGCCGGCCTCCTCAATGTCCACGGACACGGGGTTGCCGTGGTCGCCTGTCGTTTTCTTTGTGCCGCGGAACCAGCTTGTCATGTTTACTGAGACGGCACGTGTGGGGGTATGCGTGGCAAGGACGCCCCAACGTCCCTTTTATACCCGCTGAACTTTTTTTGTCTGCGTGGCAGAATCAACCAACACGCAATCATGTACGGGACGTCACACTGAAAAATGGCCGACTGTTTTCCAACGTTCAGTTTGCCATGAAGAAGTACGGCAACTTTGAGGGCTACTACGCCTACCGTTCAGCTGGATACGATGATGCAGCGAGTGCGTATTCTTTGGAAAATGCGTTGTTCAGAATATGTCAAAATAGACGACCCACGACTGTCCATGTTGCCGGAAAAGTTTTTCGAGGGCAAGTTCGTGCTCGACATTGGCTGCAACATTGGGCTTCCCACGATCGCCATCGGTATGCTTGCGTGCACATGTCTGAGGCTAACGCTGGGTCCGTAAACAAGCCAAATTGCACAAGCCCAAGCTGATCATTGGTGTCGACATTGACGAGTCGCTCGTGCGACGAGCTCGCAAGGGCATCTCCATGCAGGTGCGCTGTGGAAGTCTGCAAAGTACTGACGGATTCGCCCCATTGCAGTACTCTCTGATGGAGCCAGAGGGCATGCACGCACAAAAGCCCGAGCCCAAGGCTCCGCTGAACTACAACTACTTTCCCATCAGCTGTCCGTTGACTTTGGTATTATTGGTTACTTTTTCTTTCTTTCTTTTTTTTTTTTTGGTTGCTTTTCGTGCTAACACACCATTCCAAAGGGTACCGTACCGTGGTTCCACCCTCCGCACGAAACTGGAGTTCAACTGTCGACCGCCACCCAATTTCCGAACAATATTAGTTTCTGGCCTATGGATTACCTGCATCCGGGCGCCAGCAGTAGCGGCAGCAAAGTGCCTTTTGAGGGAAATTTCGATGTCATCCTGGCGTACTTTCTTTGTCTTTTTTCTTTACTCGTCTGAACTTTATGTTAAAATAGGTGGTCGATCACGAAATGGATTCATCTAAACTGGGGCGATGCGGGAATAAAGGAGTTTTTCAACAAGATCTTTGTCGATCTCAAACCAGGAGGCGCGTTCGTCCTCGAGCCACAGGATTTCCCTTCCTACTCAAAACGTCGCCGAATGAACGAGGTACGTCCGGTTGTTCAATGCAGTAAAACTTACACCCTTTTTTACGCTCTTAAGACCACTGCCACCATGTACAAGACTATTGAGTTCAAGCCAGACCAGTTTACAGACTATCTGGTAAACACGGTCGGCTTTGAGAAACCCATCGAGATGGGCACAGTGCCGAATCAGTCCCAAGGTGTGTTTTATAATTTTCCTTTGTCCTTTTTTTTAAAAAAAAAATTTTGTTTTCCACTTTCAGGGTTTAAGCGACCTCTGCTGCTCTTCACCAAGCCGGTTCTCCAACTCTCTGGATCTGTTTAAAATTTTCACATGACAATTGTTCGAACAGTTTAGTGTTGCGGGGAAAAAAAATTTTTTTTTGTTTTTGTGAAGAGTTGTTTGCATGGACCCGCTTGGTGCTCTCGCAGACCCTGCCGCCCTTCTGCCTGCCGCCCTTCTGCCTGCCGGGCCTGGCTCGAACGACGATAAGAAGGCTGCTCGCGTCGGTATGCCTTTTTTTTTGTGAGGACCTAGGCTGAGGATGAAATGACCTATGCGTAGTCGACTGGACGAGCTTGACGGCATGGGCAAACGCCCCGTCCAAAATCCGCAAGGTACTTTCTTATCACAGAATGCGTGGTCGGTTGGTAGTCACAGAGGAGGGATAGTAGCACGAGGGTGTGCGAGGCGAGCGAGCATGCAGTTTTGACCATCTCTGACACAGACAGAGCAGCAAGGCGAGACGACCCGTGGAGGCGAGCAACAGGCGCCCAAGTTCACCGTGAGCGAGGATATCAACAAGAAAATATACCTGTGGTACAACGGCGACATTACAAACCTGAGCGTGGACGCCGTCGTCAACAGCACCAACGAGACCCTCAACGAGGTAATGGCCATCATCCCTGTGCCTTTTTTTTTTTTTTTTTTTGAAACCTGTGCGGCAGCGCAATGGCGTGAGCGAAAAGATCATGACCTTGGCAGGCAAGGACATCCTGTCAGAGGTGCAGTTTCTCGAGGGCTGCCGCACCGGCGAGGCCAAGATCACTGGAGGTCACAGGCTTCCCGCAAGGTAAGACAAGACGTCTTCCTCTTTGGCCCGTGCTGAGCCCATCAATGGACAAATAAAAAGGCACATCATCCACACCGTCGGCCCCCGCTACAACATCAAGTATAAGACTGCCGCAGAGAGTGCTCTGCACAGCTGCTATCGCTCGTCTATGGAGGTTTGTTTTGAATTTTACTATTTCATTGACCCCATTTTTTTTTTTTCCCGTAGCTGGTCAAAGAGAACAGGCTGTCGTCGATCGCGTTCACCGTGATCAACTCGGTTCGGCGCGGGTACCCGCCAGAGGCAGGCGCTCACATGTCACTCCGTATTGCCTTTTTGTACTTTCTGCTTTTTTTTTTTTTCATTCTGATGTGATGTCAGGCACGATTCGTCGCTTCTTGGAAAAGTTTGGCAATGGAATCGACGCCGTCGTGTTTGTCCTGGACGACGAGGTGGATGTGAAGGCCTACGATGGCACGATTCCCCTGTACTTTCCTCGAAACGCTGTCGAGTTGGAGTATTCGGTCCGTCATCTACCCGACGATGTTGGCAACGACTTGGGAGAGCCTGTGCAATCAGAACGCAAGATCCGCATTGGCGACATTCCTCGAGCTCAGCGTATGTTTTTGTTGTTTGTTTGCGAAAGTCTCAAGTTTTCTCTACTGCCGGCAGTTTCGACGAGCAACTTTTTGAATCAGTCAAACATCTCCGAGGACAACCCAATGTCCAGCTGGGCCGACCCTAGCCGCGAGTCTGAAATGCCCGAACTTTCTGCTGATATGACGGTATGTTGTTTTCGGCGCTGTTGCATTGAAATGTTTTTTTTTTTTTCCTTCCCACTAGACACTCATTAACAAGCTCAGTGAGCTCCGCGGCGACCACGATGCCATCCGAAAGGAAGAGATGCATAACAAGGAGTCTACCGGACAGGAGGATACAATTCGGAGATACCAGCGGTGGCTTCGACGTGCTCGCAACGAGGATCTCTCGGATCTTACCAAGATGAATATCATCTACTCCGCAGGGACTGATTCTATTGGACGCACTGTCGTGTGTGTGGTCGCAAAGCATTACAACTCGTACGTCGTGGACCGCGACCGCATGCTGCTCCATGTGATTGACAAGTTGGACTTGATCTCCAACAAGGTTTTTGCATACATCCGTTTTGGTTTCCATCATTTAAACTATTCCTCGCTTTGCAGGACTTTATCGTTGTCTTCTTCAGTACCGACTCGGCGAGCGAGAATCGGCCAGACTACAGCTTTATCCGCGACATGTACAACATCCTCCATCCAAAGTATCGACGAAACCTCAAGGCCCTGTACATTGTCCACTCCAACTGGTGGGTTAGGCTGAGCATCATGATCATGAACGCGTTCTTCACCTCAGACATTCGCGAAAAGGTTCCCTTTTTGGTTCTCGGTGGTCGTGCGCGCGCTGATTTTTTTGTATTCTGTTTTGCAGATCCTCATGGTTGACCGACTCGTCGACCTTTACGACAAGGTGGCTCTGCTCCAAACCAACGTGCCCGACTTTGTCAAGCAGTATGACGTGACCGTGAACGGCGTGTCCCAGCCAACTGCGGCGTTGTCTGCCGATGCATTGTAGAGAACAGGCGTGGCAGTGAAAATATTTTTGCTAGGCGAAGAAAATACGACGTACTCAGTAAAACAGGCCAAAGATTTCCTTTTATTTTCTTTCTTTCTCTTCTTTTAGGTGCGGATCTGCGTAAATTGGGCCATGAGCGTCTCCATCTTTTTCTTCTTGTCGTCAAACTCGACGAGAGCGGCAGCGAGCTTGTTTTCGCGGTCGGTGAGCTCGGTCTGCTTGCGTTGGACCTCGGCCATTTGGTTGTCGTACTGTGCCTGGCGCTTGGCCAGCACGCTGTCGTTGTCCTTGCGGTGCTGGTCAATCATGTCGGCCACCTCCTTTTGCTGTTGGTCGTACTGGGCCAAGTTGAGCTTGACCTCTTCGGAAAACTCGGTGCGCTCGGCGGTAAACGCGGCGCGCTCAACATCGAGCTCTTGGTAGCGCGACTATTTGTTATGCGGGAGAGAGAAAAAAAGGTTGGAAACAAAGGACTGCAGAGTCACCCTCTTCCGTACCTCGATGTCGTCAAAGATCTTTTGCAACTGCGACGACGCCTTTTCAAACTCGCTCTTGAGCGAACGCGGCGTGGGCACGTGGGGCTTGACCGTGGGAGCCACCTTGCGCGGAGCAGGTGCCGGCGTGGGGATCCCGTAGGTTGGCTTGCTCGCGGGAACGGGGCTGACAGGGGTCAGGCCCGGGGCAAGTTTGCCAGCTGGAACAGCGCTCGTGGTCGGAAGTGGCGAGGACGCACTGGCAGCGGTCGGGGTTGAAGGCTAAGGATACACTTTAGTGACGATACCATACAGGAGGACACAAAAGAACGTACGACGGCGCGCGGGGGTTTCTTGGGAACCGCGGCGGCATCCTCCGCAGGCTGAGCGGACGCAGTGGCAGCGGCAGCGGCAGCGGCGGCGGCGGCGGCACTGCCAAGCGCCCACAGTTCGTCGAAATGCTTGCCTTCACTGGTTCCGCCCCAGATCCACATCGAGCCCTTTGCCATTCCAGCGGCGTGCGACCAACGCTTGCTGGGACCGTTGGCCGCGTTGTGTTGCGACCAGGTGAGGGTGGCTGTTTTTCAATTTTATTTATTTTATTTTATTTTATTTTTTTGAGTGCGTGCATACTTGTGCTAAAGACAAAGACGTCGTTGAACTCTGCGTCGGCCGACGTGCCACCAAAGAGGACAAGGTTCTTCTCGTCAAAGTTGACCATCGAGTGATAGTCCCGCTTTGGCGGCGTCGTGCCCTTGGTCGACGGATTAATCCACGTGCCCGTCTCTGCAAAACATCGTGTGTACGCGTGTGACAAGTTGAACAACAAAAACCAAAAAAAAAAAAAAAAAAAGCAACCAAAACACTCACCAGTGTTGTAGACAAACAGGTCGTTGTACCAAATGTCGTCTCCCGCACCACCAAACAAGACCAGCTTGTTGTTTCCAAAGAGCGTCCAGGTGTGATCCACACGCTCGGCGGGCAGAGTGCCCTTGACAGGAGGCTGCGACCACGTCTGCGAGACTGGTGTACGTTATCGTCAGATCGCAAGAAACAACAACAAATTTTATATTTTTTTTTTTTACCCGTGTCAAACACGTGGACGTCGTTGCCTGCAACACCATCCAAAAAGCCGCCAAAGATAAAGATCTTGGTGCCGACCGCACAAGCAGAATGGTTGTTGCGCTTGCTGGGCGTGGTGCCCTTGCCCTTGACGGCCGCCCAAGTGTTTGAGGCTGTTTTTAAAAGTACCTTTTTTGTTCGTTTTTATTTCTTGCTTTGGACGTCGTACCAATGTCAAACACGAAAAAATCGTCCAGAGGTGACTTGCTCTCTCCGCTGCTGCCACCAAAGAGGTACAGGCTCTTGCCCACGGCACTGACCGTGTGGCCCTCGCGCTTGGAAGGACTCGAGCCCTTTTGCGCGATCTTGGACCACGTCGGCGGGTTGGTCGACACTGAGGAAAACGGTCAGGCCCTCCCCTCTTGGCAAAACGCGCGGGCTTACCGTCGAGCTTGTACATGTCGTTGAAATGGACGAGCGAGCCGTCGGCCTGCTCCTGCACACCTCCAAAGACATACGCGGCGTCGCCCGCAATCGTGAGCGTGTGTCCGTAACTGTATATTGCATAATTTAGAGAGAGAAGCCAAAACAATGACGAGAGCGTGGTGGGAGGGAGCAACATACCGAGCAGAAGGGGCCTCGCCCTTGGCGGCCACCTTGCGCCAGTGCAGATCCATCAGGCTTGCTTGCGGCTGCAAAAGGAAAAAAAAAGGGTCAGGCGGCATGATTTTCACCAGTGCCCTTCCCATGCTGGACGCCCTTCTCATTTCCGGCCTTGCACAACTGCGTGGCGACCCGGCGTCGATCTGGACTCCGGAGCTGTGCGATGCTCTCGTGCGGACAGAGGGGCAGGAGGAGCAGGAGGACCGTAACGTCCTTGTACCGACGAGGCCGCTGCTGGCGCATTGCGCGCGCGAGATCGAGCGATGGCACCGAGCTGGCGGATATCCGTATCCGGCCAAGCCGTTTGAGCTGCTGAGTGAGCGTGAGGAGCAGGCGCAGCGGCGACACCAGCTGATGGACAAGATCGAGCGCTTTGTCAAATCAAAGGTTTTGTGCATTTTTTTTTTTATTTCGTTCAGGTTTTACAAACTTGGCGACAGGACGCTCACGATTTCCTGCGGTCGCTGGACATGCGCGATCTGCTGACCCTGCTGGGACTGCGCTGCAGCGAAGGTAGTGTGCCTGCCCTGCCGCCATCGCTGGGCGAATGCGTGGCCAGCTTTGGCGCGCTGCACACAAGCACGGACGCAAAAATCGCGTCCAAGCTGACAGTGGGTGCCCGTGCCCTCGCCAAGCACGCCCACCGCGACACGACCACAACTTGGTGGGGCATCTCGTCGGGATCCGAGGCGGCCAAGAATGCACACGCCGTCGAGATCCTTCGAAAGGTCCTGAGCGACGTCGTGTGGATCAACTTTCACCAGCTGCCCCACGCGCTACCGACGTTTGAGGTGCGCCACAGAGACGGCTACGGCCTCCGCTGGGTGGTACCGCCCGAGGCGGCCACCGCCGTCGTTTTCCGCGGATTCTTGGGTGAGTGTTTGTTTGCAGTCTTAGTTCCGTGTTCTCAAAACGGTGACTGCAGAGCCGCAGATGGAGGGAGGGCACGGGAGAAGCTGGAGGCACTGAAGTGAACGACGATCGGCTGCGCACACTGCGGCTGTCCGAGTCAACACAACCCAGTTTTGATCAGACGGGCGCCCTGATCTCAGCACTGACTTGTTGCCTAGCGAAAGGCCGCTTGAAAAAAAAAATTTTTTTTTTTCAGCCAATGTGAAAGTGAATCATGCTTGTGCTCTATAAAAAAGAAAGGCTACGGAAAAAAATTATTCGTATCAATTTTTTTTTTCTTCGGTATTAAATTTCGTCGTCGTCGCTGTCAGAGAGTGCGACGATGTTTGTGGGAAACCAGCCAGTCCTCTTGTCGCTCAGCCGTTCGCCCTTTGCCCAGTGATCGTCAGAGGCCCACAAAATGCGGATGATATCGCCGCGCACAAGAGAGAGCTCGTCGTTGGTCTTACCAACAAAATCGTACATTGCCTCGACGACCTGCTGGTCCGCGGCCTTACCGGACGAGCAAGGGACGACGAGAGCCGCCGGAAACCAGCCGACGACCCCGTCCATTGTCCGCCCTTGCCACCATTCCTTGTCGTCGTCATTGATGACGGCCAGTACTTGGCCTGTACGGTTGTAAACAAGATTAAATAAAAAATAAATTGCAATTTTAAAAATAAATAAATAAATAAATAAATAAAACCTTTGGAAATGCTCAGCTCGCCGTCTTCTTCGGCCTTGTTGTCCCATTCCACGCGCACGCACCTCTCCTTTGAGCCAATCGAGGGGGCTTCAGCGGCTGCGGCACGTTGCTTGGCTTCAACCAAAGACGTTTGTTCGATCTCGGCCGGGACAGTGCTCTTCACTGGCACGGTAGGTAAAGGTCTGTTTCGGTACCCTTCCTTTGGAGAAGAAGTTGCAGCGGTCGCCGACAGGGGGGTGGATGGCACTGGCAACGGATCCGTCTTGATCAAGCTTCGCCGAATTACCGAATCCAAATTGTTAGGCGGAGGGACTGGTTGCGGCAAGTGAGGCAGCAAAAGGGACATCCGTGTGCCAGGGCTCGTGGTACGAGGAGGCACGGCTGATGAAGGAGCATCGGCTTGCTGCAAAGAAAAGAGGATTCGATAATGCACACTATCCGAGGACAGGGTGGCTTACATCCAAGCTGGAGAAAAACGACGCGGCAGACTTGCGGTTTGAGGACGAGCCAGGGATTTCTGCGTCGAGAGTGAAAAACGTAGTCATGCGCTTGTTGAGGGTTCCCGTCGTGGACACGATCGACTGTGTCTTGGTGCGAGCCGACTTGTCGCTTCCGGCGTGGAACGACCATTGTGACAGCTGCATTGCTCTTTCAGTTTTGTTTTCGAAGAGGAAGACCTGGGTGAAAAATAAAATGTACGCGCGTCGTTGTGGCGGAGTCACGGTCCTCGCGCGCAGTCGGCTCGTCCTCGTCAAGGATCTCGTCAATAGGGATGGTAAAAAAGTTGTACACGCCGCTCACAGGTGGGATGTTGACTTGGCTGAACGTATTGCGAAAAATAAAAAATAAAAATAAGAAATGGTCAAGATCTCACCTTCGCTCGTTGGTCAGCCCAGGATTTTTCTGCACAAGCGAGTCGATGGCAGCATTGAGAGCAGTCATCCAGTCATCCTTCTGCTTGGGCGTCGTCCCGTAGAGTGTGTACGTCTTGTCCTGCGCGACGATCTGGAAGGCTGCCGAAAAGAGTCAAACCCCCTCTAGTTTTTTTTTTTTTTGAGTTTACCGTACCGTTGGTCAAGATTTTAGAGTCTGTCAGATCGCGGACCCACGCAGTCGAGAGGTCGATGGTGCCTTTGAATTGCAGTGACACGGTTGTGTCGAGTGCAATATCTACGGAAATTAAAAATTACTGTTTGCTTTTACAACGCGTGACTTGTTACCATTCTTCTTGCTCGTGGGATCGGATGGCTTGGTTGGAGCAGCACTTGATCGCGCATAGACCAGCACGTCGTTGAAGAGGAAGCAAGCTCGCTTTTGCACCGCCTTGCGCGAGATTTTCACGAGCTCGCCCGCAAAGAGGAAGCGGCGATGGGGCTCGACGAGGTTGCCCGGGTAGGAGCCTGCCATCATCGTCTGCACTTCGACGACACGTTGCGCGTTTTCGGCGGAGCGGATCTGCTCGTTGACCTGGTCTGCGACGGCGATAATCTTGCCCAGAGCCCCGCGCAGGTCGTCGTAGTCGGGGTGGCCCTCGGGTGTGTGCTTTGCGATGGCCTCGAGGAGCATGCGGTAGCGCGGGATGCGTTGGATGGGCAGGATGAGGAACGCGATAAGGTTGAGGCCCTTGAGCGCGGGGTCACGGTGCACGCGATCGAGAAAGACCCGAAAGTCGGCATTGCGCTTCTCGCACTCGGACAGCGTCTCCAGCGCCTTCTGGTAGTTGTTGAGGTACGTCACGTACATCTTGAGGAAGGGCGCGATCTGCAGAAACACGTCGCCGATCTTCTGCTCCGGCGACCACGCCGCAAAGCGGCTCTCCAGCGTCGACAGCAAGTCCACGTGGAAGCCCATGAGCGTGTCCGACGAGCCAAAGATGGTCGCAACCTCGTCCGGCGAGAGTACGCGCTCCTTGGCCTGTTGCATTGTCGTCAGACGTGGGGCACAGAGACAGGGGGGCAAGGTACCTTGTCGGCGTCGCTCCGAGTGCTCTTGCGCAGCAGCAGCGACTTGGGCGTCAGTCTGACTGGGTTGTAAAACGTCCCGCACAGCGTCTGCAGGCCCTGCACGTACGTCCGCTCCGTCGTCACAAGCTCCTCCACGGCGGCCGTGCGCCTGCTGTGGTCGTCCCGGACAGGCGGCTCCAGAGGCGGCTCCAGGGCTGGCGAGGAAAAAACAAACAAACAAGCAAAAAAAAAAAAATTCCGACGCCGGGATTATCGTGGCATGCGTTGTATAGTGTTCGCAGGAAGTCGAACCCGGTTCGCACGGGTGAGAGCCGTGAATCATAACCGCCTAGACCACGTCGGACTGCTTGTGAGTCTGCCTTGAACAAGTATTCTTAGGACGTTCTTTGGATGAAAGTTCGAAAAAAAAAAGAAAAAAGGTGGGCATCGCCTGCATCGGGTAAAAGAATGTCTACCTCAACTGCTGTTAATTAACCTAACCTCGAGTGCACAACAGTTGAAAAAGTAGGATATGTATGCAGGTAATGCATGCAGGCAGGTAAAAAGTGAATGTTTGGGTGATCGTTGCGGTTAGGTCTCAAACAAAACGAGAAAAAACGTACCGAAGTTAGAGGATGGTATCCTGGTTCGCGGGGGCTACCCCGATCTCTTCACTCTTCACTTTTTACTCGACTTTTTACTTCACTTTTTACTCGACTTTTTTTACTTGACTTTTTACTTTTTACTGAATGCATTGACTTGATTTCGCAGCAGTTGTGCACTCGAGGTTACTGCACCTCACACCGAGGACCAAAAAAAATTTCCGTCGCCGGGATTATCGTGGCATGCGTTGTATATAGTGTTCGCAGGAAGTCGAACCCGGTTCGCACGGGTGAGAGCCGTGAATCATAACCGCCTAGACCACGACGGAATTTGCTTGTTAAGTCGCCTCGAGTCAGCCCATTTGAGACGTTTTAAGAAATAAAACGAAAAAATAATTCGTTTGAAGACCCACGCTCACGTTCATGACGCTCGTGCATGACCTTCTTGTATCTCTCTGTCTTCTTGTATAAAACACGTTTCATTTCAGGATCGACCGAGACAAAAACAAATGTGCGCGACGCTATCTGTGTCTGTGTCTTGCTTGCTTTAGTAGGTCGGGGGGAGCGACTTGGTCTCGCCCTCGGGGGTGACCTGTTGTCAACAAGATTAGCGCTATATTGCTATTTGCAAAATTGAAAAACATACGTAGGCGGCGGTGATGCCACCATCGACCATGAAGTCGATGCCGGTGATGAACGACGACTCGTCCGATCCGAGGAAGAGGGCGGCGTTGGCAATCTCGCGGGCCTCACCAAAGCGACCCATGGGGACGTGCACAAGGCGGCGCTGCTTCTTCTCCTCAGTGTTAAGGAAGTCCATCAGCAGGGGGGTGCGGAGGGGGCCGGGGCAGAGGTTGTTGAAGCGGATGTTCTCGCGAGCGTGGACGACGGCGAGCTCACGGGTCATCGCGAGGACGGCACCCTTGGAAGCGGTGTCTAGTTAAAATGGGTTGGGGAAGAAAATGAAGTAGAGTCTTTTTTCCGATAAGGTCATACAAGCAAGCTGAGGGGTGGCGGCACCAAGCTTGGCGACGAACGAGGCCGTGTTGATAATCGAGCCACCGCCAGTCTTGCGCATGGAGATGATGGCGTGCTTGCAGCCAAACCAGACACCCTTGAGGTTGATGTTCATGGTGAGGTCCCAGATCTTCTCCTCGGTGGTGAGTGCGTTGTCATCATCGGGGTGCATGATGCCAGCGTTGTTGAACATGATGCTGAGCTTGCCTGAACGAGGGGAGGGGGGGACCAGGCCGCAGTCAGCACTAAATGATAAAAAAATGAAATCTACTGATCACCATAGGTAGTCTCGGCAAAGGCAACGAGGGCGGCGATCTCAGCCTCCTTGGACACGTCGACCTAGGAGAGAAAGGCTATTAGTTACCGTACTCGGTGGGGGTGCTGTGATACCTTGAAAGCAGCGGCCTTGCCACCCTTCTGGGTGATCTCGTCGACCGTCTTCTGGGCAGCCTCCAAGTTGAGGTCAGCGGCGATAACCGCAGCGCCCTCCTGCGCAAAGATGATCGAGGCCTCCTTGCCGATGCCGCTGCCGGCGCCGGTGATGATGGCAACCTTGTGCTGGAGACGAGGCATTGGTCTTTTTTTTTTTTTTCTGTTCGGGAGAGAAAACTGATGTGCCACGTGGTGGTCAAGAACACGCTTTAATGGCGCGGTCTAGACTCGAGAAAATTTTTATTTCGAGCCTCGCTTGTGTCTGTGTCGGCGAGTCTGCCGGTATAGGTCGCTCTTCGGGATCCGCAAAGCTCACGGAGATGGGACGCAAAAACAAACGGCAATCACGTGACCAGCCTGATCTAGTGTGGCAAAAAATATTGTGTCAACGTCGACAAAAAGCTCACCAATCTCATCAAGATTCATCTGCCACCTCCCTGGGAGCGACGGCGGACGGCGCCTCGAGCGCCCAAAGCGGCTCAAACCTGTACGAAAATTTATTTGGGATTTTTTAAGTTTTGTCCCATAACATTTCAAATCACGCCCACGTGGCCTCCCGCGTCTTAATATATACCGCCTGAGTGGTCGCGATGGTCAAGGTACGCAACGCACACGACTTGCATGAAACCAACACACACTACAACACTAGGTAAGCGCGTATTTGCGGTATGGCTTGCAAGACTATGGGCTGCCGTCGTTGGGCGGCAAGCCGCCGCAGCCACTGATTGCGTCTGCCAAGCCGGTAACCCTGCGTCCCTGTGGACCTTGTTGTTTACCCAAATATAAACAGTCGGTCGCACTCGTGTGCGAGTCAAAGCTGGACGTGCGCAAGGGAACGCTGCAGTACATGGTCTCGGCTGGGCATCCCGGAATGTCGTTTATGGGCATCCACCTTCCGTCAGTGCCCATCTTGGGCAAGTTTGGCTTTGGCTCGGGCATCGTGTGGAAGCCGCTGTACGTCATTGCCTCGCCTACGCACCTGTACGCCTACGAGTCGAGTGCCAAGGTTTTTCTTTTTGTCGCCAGGGAGCGATTTGACCCCATCTGCCCATAATTAGCAGAACGACCCACCGGTCATCGTGATAGACCTGGGCGATGTCAGAGTAGCTGATGGGGAGGCTGAGATTGGTTGGCCATTCTCGTTTATCGTTACAGTCAAAAAGGGCGAGCCAAACGAGCGGTGGGTGTTTCACACGGCCAACCAGGCCGAGTATGCTGCCCACAGTCGTCGTCTGTCTCTGAATTCAGTTATTCACCTACGTAACTAGGTCAGCGTCGTGGATGAACGCCATCCTGCAGGGATCCAAGTCTTTCCAGCAAATTGTAAAAAAGGTATGCGTATCATCTTTTTGTAAATAACTAAATAAATAAATTAAAAAAATAACAAATTTTCGTCCTCAAGTATGTGTTACGACAAGTGATCGTCCTACAAGCGCACGTCCGCGGTGCCATCGCTCGCATGCGCCACGGCCAGGAGCTCAAACACCATCGGGCCTCACGGAGAATTGGCCGATGGTGGCGCAAGATCTTCAACAAGCGCAAATTCAAAAGGCTCCTCGAGGCGACGCTCGTACTCCAAAGCTATGTCAGGCGGTGGCAAGCACAGCGGATCGTCTTCCAGCTCCGATTTGAGCGCGACATTGCCATCCACCAGAAAAAGCGAACCAACATTGTCCAAGAAATCCTGCAGACAGAGGAAAACTACGTACGTGATCTGGACACGCTGGTCAAGGTATTTTTTTTTTTTTAAAAAAAAAGGAAATAATACTTTTTGGTTCGCTCGCTCATTGTCTCCCTCTTGCCAGGTCTTCCTGAAACCACTGCGTGCGCTGTTTGCAAATACAACACCGAGCAGTGGCACCGGCAGCATCAGCAGTGGATCAATGACACCTGAAAAGAAGGCACTACTGGCAGCCAGCAGCAGCTCGCCAAATCTGCTCGAACGGAAAGCACTCGGGAGCTCGTCGCCGTCACTCATATCGCCTGATAAACGTGCGCTCGCACTAGGTGTTACCGGAGGAAGCAGTGGAAACCTTCTGGCCACTGCTGATAAAAACGCCACCCCTTCGGTATCTACAGCGACCGTCACGGGAACGACTATCGACGAAATCTTTGGCAACATCGAGGTAACAACATTCTTATCTGTCTCTTGAAAAAAAAAACATTTCCATTTCTTTCATCCAGGCAATCAGCGCGGCGCACCACGAGGCATTGCCCAGGCTCAAAGAGGTCCTCGAACACTGGGACGAGCATGCGCAACTAGGCGGCCTCTTTGAAAAACTGGTACTTTATTTCTTCTTTTACCCCTTTCTAAAAACTCTTTCTTTTTTTAATGTCTAGGCCAACACCATTAAAAATCTATACATTGTCTACGGTGTCAATTATGACAAGGCCCTACTCACCCTGGACTATGCCAAGAAGAATGAAAAATTTAAGCATTGCCTTGATGTACGTTTCTTTCATAATTTGAATTTTTTTTTTTTTTAAGGAACTACCGATCAGACTGCTGGCTCTGTGCGTCAAGTCAAACGGCTGGACTTGGATGGCTTCCTGATCCTTCCCATCCAGAGGTACCAAATGAAAATTTAAAAAAAAGTGTATCTTTAATCTGTGCAATAACTTTTTTTTTTTGAAAGAATGCCTCGCTATGTGCTCCTGCTCAAAGACCTGCACAAGCGCACATGGAAGAATCATTCCGACTACGCAGCCCTCTCAACGGCACTGGAAAAAATGCAGGATGCTACAAAAGCCATGAACGAGGAGCGCAAGATCAACTCGAATCGCCAGAAGATGGAAGAGCTCAAGACCAAGTTTGCCAACCCTTCCGAACTCCAAGACATCGGCGTTCCCGATACAATGCTCTGTCTTCTCGAGGGTCCCTTGTTGATCCAGGTAAGGTTTCTAAAGAAAAGAAACTAGAAAAAGAATTTTTTTTTTTTATTTTATTTACAAAAATCTCCCTCAGGACGCAGAGAGCGAGAAAGTCAAGTCGTACGGCATTCTCTTTTCAGATTTCTTTGTTGTCGCCAGGCGAACTACCGATCGACAGTAAGTTTTTTGTTTGTTTGTTTTACTGTTTTCCCCATAACGAGAATGCTTCAGACGACTCAGCCTCGTGAGCGTGCAAAAGAGCTACCGATTTTCAAACGCCGTTCAGTACAAGGTTTCCGAGATGAAGGCAACCAAGCTCCCTCCCGTCAAGGGCTACGGCTTTCAGGTCCAGTTTAACATCGGTGGCAAGCACAAACGCGCCCCCCTCACCGTTTTCACCAAGACGGACGAACAAACAGACACTTGGCTTTGGCAGATCAAGGAGGCCAGGATGGCGGTCGTGGGCAACCGCAGCGGTACTCTCAGCCATCGGAAGAGCATTATCCTGCCCTGAACATTACTCTTTTTATACAAAACTCCTGTAATTGATAAAAAGCTCCTGTGTTGCCTTTTTTTTTTTTCATATGATTTTTTTTATTTTTGGAGGTGAAAAAAACACAGGTAAGGGAGAACACAGGAAAAACACAACAATTTAGTTGCCGCTGGCCATGAGGTTGAGGGCGCTGCCGGCCTTGAACCATTCAATCTGTCCCTGGTTGAAGGTGTGGTTAAGGGCAAACTGCTCGGTGCTGCCGTTCTCGTGCTGGACAGAGAGCGTGAGCTGCTTGCCGGGGGCGAGCGAGGAGACGTTGATCGAGACCTTGTCGTGGGGCTGGATCTTGTCATAGTCGGCGGGGTTGGCAAAGGTGAGTGGGAGCATACCCTGCTTCTTGAGGTTGGTCTCTGCCATTTTTTTTTTTTTGCTTGTCAGTAAACACAAACAACAACTAAAACTACAGCCATACCGTGGATACGAGCAAACGAGCGCACAATCACTGCGCGGCCACCGAGGTGGCGGACCTCGAGGGCAGCGTGCTCACGGCTGGAGCCCTCGCCATAGTTTTCGTCGCCGATGACGACCCACGGGAGCTCTGATGGAGGGGTTATTCAATTATTTTCATCGGGAAAGGGGCACACACGTACTCTTGGCCTTGTAGCTGCGAGCGACGGCGGGGACAGAGTCAAAGGACTTGGTCAGGTGGCTGTAGACGCTGTTGGCCTTGTCGTTCTCCGCGTTAATGGCTCCGATGAGCATGTTGTTGGAGATGTTGTCAAGATGGCCGCGGTACTTGAGCCAGGGGCCGGCAGCGCTGATGTGGTCGGTCGTGCACTTGCCCTTGGCCTTGATCAGGACGTACATGTCCTTCAGGTCCTTGCCATCCCAGGCGTCAAAGGGAGCGAGGAGTTGGAGACGGTCGCTCTTGGGGTCAACGTCAACCTTGAGGTTGGAATCGCCAGTCGGGACCTGGTAAGTGTCCTGCACAATACCGACGAAAAATAAGGATCAAGCCCAAAAAAAAAAAAAAAAAAAGTCAAAGGGTCGCTTTGTATACCTCGCCAGCATCGTAGCCCTTGACGGGCAACTCGTCACCGTTAGGAGGGGCGAGCTTGAAGGGCTTGCCGTCGGCACCGGTAAGCGTGTCGGTGATGGGGTTGAACGCAACGCTGCCAGCAATCGAGAAAGCAGTGACAAGCTCGGGCGAGGTCACGAAAGCGTGCGTGGCCGGGTTCGAATCGTTACGGGCAGTAAAATTGCGGTTGAACGAGGTCACGATCGTGTTCTTGACACCCTTGGGGACGTCCTTGCGGTCCCACTGACCGATGCAAGGACCACAGGCGTTGGCTTTTTTTTTTATTATTTTATTTTTAGTTATTTAAGTGTCATCCTGCTTGTCATCGCTGCCATACCGAGGACAACACCGCCGGCATCGGTAAAGGTCTTCATCTGGCCATCACGGGCAATGGTGGCGCGAATCTGCTCCGAACCTGGGGTGATTGTGAAATGCGACTTGACGTTGAGGCCGTGCTTGACAGCCTGGCTGACGAGCGAGGCAGAGCGCGCCATGTCCTCGTAGCTGCTGTTGGTGCAGCTGCCGATGAGGCCCACCTTGAGCTCGGTGGGCCAGTCGTTCTTCTTGGCAGTCTCAGCGAACTTGGACAAGGGGGTGGCGAGATCGGGCGTGAAGGGGCCGTTGACGTAGGGCTCGAGCTCAGACAGGTTGATCTCGATAATCTGATCGTACTGGGCACCGGCATCAGCCTTCAAGTTCTCCTGGAAAGAGTCGGCGAGGCTGGCGGCTGAAGCGCGCTATGTGTACACTAGTTTAATATTTAAAGTTTAAATAAATTAAAAAACCGTATACCTTGGTGGCAACAAGGTAGTCCTTCATGCGGCTGTTGTAAGGGAAGACCGAGGTGGTGGCACCAATCTCAGCACCCATGTTGCAAATGGTGGCCATGCCTAGCAACCAGACCAAAAAAAAATTTTTTTTTTAATAATTGTTGATGCTTCCAACCAAACCAGTCTTTTACCGGTAGCCGAGATCGAGTCGACGCCAGGGCCAAAGTATTCGACGATGGCGCCAGTTCCACCCTTGACGGTGAGGATGCCCGCGACCTTGAGGATGACATCCTTGGCCGACGTCCATCCGCTAAGCTTGCCAGTGAGCTTGACACCAATGACCTTTTTTAATTGCGTTTTTACGGCCTGGTAAATGAAACTTTTCGAGGTTCACTTTTCTTCTACCTTGGGGCACTTGAGCTCCCAGGGGATGTTGGCCATGACATCGACGGCATCAGCACCACCGACACCGACGGCAATCATACCGAGACCACCGGCGTTGGGGGTGTGGCTGTCGGTACCGATCATCATGAGGCCGGGAAGGGCATAGTTCTCGAGGACGATCTGGTGAATGATGCCACTGCCTGGCTTCCAGAAACCAATGCCGTACTTGGACGAGGCCGAGGCAAGGAAGCTGTAGACCTCCTTGTTGACGTCCTACAAAAAGCAAGAGAAAACTCAAAAAATAATCCCCAAAGCAAAAAAGCTATCTATCATCTACCTTGGCGCGAGCAAGATCGGCCTTGCCTTCGGTCTGGGCCTCGATGAGGTGGTCACAGTGGACGGTCGTGGGGACGGCGACCTTGGGGATGCCAGCGGAAATGAACTGGAGCAGGGCCATCTGGGCGGTGGCGTCCTGGCAAGCAACGCGGTCAGGGCGGAGCTTCAGGTACGACTTGCCGCGGACAATGTCCTGGTGCTCGGGGTCGTCCAAGTGACCGTAGACGATCTTCTCGGCGAGGGTGAGGGGCTTGTTGATGCTGCATAGGTAGGTGTGCTGGGTGTTAGCATGAAAGAAGAAGACGAAGGAAAAAAAAAAGGGAGGACTATGCAGAAGGAAAAAACGGGCAAAAAAAAAAAAAAGGAGGGGAAAAGGTGCACTGGACGTTACCGCTTGCGCACGACGGCAAGGCGCTCAGCAATGGCGTTGTAGTTGACAGGCGACTGCTGGTCAAACTGGCTCATGGGCACAAAGGCCGTCTTGGCCGCGGTGGCCAGGGTGCGTGTGCTTGTCTGCCACACGAGAGGGTTAAAAAAAAGAAACCCACATGGAGTTGACAACGACCCTGCCACTCTTGTGGAGTGGCCACCCTCTTTGACCTCTGCCCACTCACCCACACCGTCCTCCTCTCTGTCATACCTGCGAGCGGGCGGCTGCGCGGAGCATGGCTGTACAGTACTGAAAAACTGAAGTGCGAAATTTTTTTTCGATTTTATCGACCTTTTTGCTTTCTTTTTTTATTTATTTTATTTACACGGACCCCTCTTGATCCCGCGGGTACTTGCCGCTCTTCTGCTGACTATTAATGGCCTTGCTTGTCTTGTCGAAGCGCTCCTGGGAGCCGTCGATCGCCTTGCCAAACTTGCCGCTGTGATAATCGGCAAACGCCTTTTCGATTTGCTCCTTGGTGTTCATGACAAACGGCCCGTACGCGACGATGGGCTCGCGCAAGGGCACGCCGGCGATCAAGAGAAAGCGCCCACCCTCGTTGTTGCCCGCCTCGGCCAGGAAGTTTTCCCCCGGGCTGAGCTGGAAAAATTCGCCCTCGGACGCCTTGATCTAAATAATATTCAATCAAGAGCACGGTGCTGATGCATTACCAGACGATTGCCAAAGTTGGCACTGCCGCGGTAGACATAGACAAACCCGCTATAGTCTGACGAGAGGGCGTCCTCGTACTTGCCACCGCTCGCAAGCTGCACGTCCAGGTAGATGACGGGCGATCGCGTCTCGATGTAGGCCTTGGTGCCGAGCGCCTGGCCGGCGATGACCACGACCGTGCCCTTGCCATCGGGTGTCTGCACTTTGGGTATCCTCTCGGGCGGCGTGTCCTGGTACCTTGGACGCGTCATCTTGTCCTTGGCAGGCAGGTTGACCCAGAGTTGGAATCCTAAGGTGCGAGTGTGCTTGTCAACCAAACGCCGAAATGCCTTTCGGCAGTTACCCTCCATCCGACCCCCCTTCTCGAGCAGCTCCTCTGTCGGCATCTCGCTGTGGACGATGCCACGACCTGCCGTCATCCACTGGCACCAGCCGGGCATAAGCCTGCCCTCGTTGCCCGCGTTGTCCTGATGGTGGAACCCGCCATCGAGCACGTACGTCACCGTCTCAAAGCCGCGGTGCGGGTGGTCGGGCGCGCCCACGGCCTCGCCGGGCTTATAGACTGTCGGGCCCATGTGGTCCAGCAGCAGGAACGGGTCCAACGTCTCCATCACGCCCGAGCCGACCGACCGCCGCACGACAAAGCCGCCGCCCTCGCGCTGCTTCTGTGCCGTCAGCACGTTGACCGGATTCCGCAGTGCCCGGTCGTTCTTGGGGTACGTCTTTGGGAATGGCATTCGAGTGTTTTTGTTGTTTGTTTTTGTTTCCGCCGAGTTTTTTTTTTTTTCCCAAACGTCACGGGCGGCTGTGGCATGAAAAACTACTGTATGCCTCTGTGGCGACTGGTGACGACGTACCCGCGCCGGACGGCCTTGGCCGTTGTCGCGACGTCGCTGCTCGCGTTCTTTGTTTTCCTGGACATGCGCTTCTTCTTCGAGAGCCCTGGTGCGACACAGCGTTTGATTTACCACGGCATGCGAGCCAACAACCTGTGCAAGAACTCGTGCGTGGCCAACGGGTACGGCAACACGACGCTCACGCTGTCCCTGGGCGACGCGACTCTCGCCGTCCGCGGCAACCTCGAGTCTGCCACGTCTACAGCAATGTGCGCATGCGACGAGGTCCCACCAGACACTCCCACATGGCCCATCTACAGCGGCTTCCAGCTCAAGGGCGACAGCTGCTACGAGTTCATGTCGACCATCCCAAAGGTGCACAATTTTACCCGCGACATCGTCTTCCACATGTACTGGCGCTCGATGGGGCGTGACCTGGGCGTGGTGCAGCGCGCGGCCATCCGCGCCGTCTTTGCCACGCAGGACCGCGAGCGCAGCCGCGTCATCCTGTGGACAACCGGCCGGCCGTTCAACGCGTCGTCGGTCAAGGACATCACAGACCAGTTTGGCGACCGCTTCACCGTGCGCGCGTACAACATGACCGAGGCGGCCAAGGGAACCCCCGTCCAAAAGCTCGTCGAGGACGGGACGATCGCCCGCCTGATCGCGCCCGATACCAAAGCCTACCTCGACGGTGACCTCGCCCGCCTCCTCCTGCTGTGGCAGCACGGCGGCGTCTGGGTCGACATGGATCTTGTCCTCATGCGCAGCCTCTCGCCCCTGCTGCACGAAGAGTGGATCCTCGAGTGGGACTGCTACATGCCCACCATCTACCCCGTCAACTTTGCCATCGGACACTTTTACAAAAACAGCGTCCGCCTCCACGAGCTGCTGCGATGGATCGTCAAGCTCATGGACGAGGGCACGCTTCCCCGACCCAACAGCCTCGACTGGGGCGGCCTGCTCTACTGGCACATGCTCCGCGAGAGCATCGCCCTGCAACAGTACCCCATCCTCGGCGTCCTGCCCTGGTGCTTTTTCGACTCGTCCATTTGTCTCGGACCCTACGTCTACTTTCACAAGACGCCCGCCGACAGCAGCCAGCCAGTCGTCCCGCAGGCCGACATTTTCCTCGGCGCCGAGAAAGACAACGAGTTCACCAAGGACCAGCGGAACGCCCTCCAGGGCTTTGGCATGCACCTGCATCACGCCTGGGACCTCCGCATCCAGCCAGGCTCACCGTTTGATATTCTTCTTGCCTCACATAACGACATTCTCGATTCTGCTAATCATCACAACAAGGCTATATAATTTTTTTCTTTCAATCTAACCATTATATAACAATAACGATCCATGTCCATGACCCATTTTGTAAAACTTTATTTTAACCCGAACAGAGTCATGACTTCACATAAAAAAAAAAAAAAAGAGTCCCAGCTCCCACCTTGATAAAAAAAAATACATTTTTATTTTTATTTTTATTTTGTTTTATGTTTATTTTTTTATTGCCATCTAGCAGATGCTCCCCAAAGCTGGATTTGGCGACTGAGCATCGCCGAGAACTTGAGCATGACTGAAAGGTTCATCTTCCTCCCATAACATCCCAAATCTGCCCACGTGGATTTCGTGTCTTTGCTTGAAAGCAGTCGTCAGCACATCTCGCAAAATGGACCTTCTGGTACAGCAACCGCGCATGGCACCTGCAACAGCAGCAGGAGGCCCCGTGCAGCACCGCTTTGACCCCTACTCGATGAACGGAGGGTACTTTTTGTTCTGGCCTTTTTTAATGAGCCGTGCACTTCCTGAAAAGACGCTGATGTTCCGTGCTTGTTTAGAACGATTATGGCTATTGCTGGCGAGGACTATTGTATCGTGGCCAGCGACACTCGTCAGGTAACACGCGGAGGGCTGCTCTGTTGAACTATTGTAATAAAATGCGCTTTGCGCTCTACAGTCGAGCGGATACTCGATCAACACACGCTATGCACCAAAGGCGTTTGCGCTCAACAAGAACGCTGTCCTTGCGTCCAGTGGTTTCTACGGCGACATCACTGCGCTCAACAAGAGCTTGCACATGGACCTGGAGGTATTGTTGTTTTTTGCTGAGAAGAAAGCGCGAGCCAAAAACCAAAAAAAACAGATGTACAAGCACGACCACGGCAAGGACATGTCTTCGCCGGCCATTGCCCAGATGCTCTCGGCCAAGCTCTACTACAAGCGTTTCTTCCCGTACTACACGTTCAACATCCTTGGAGGCCTCGATGAGAACGGTACTGGAAAATATCTGTCGCAACTGCGTAAATAATCAAATCACACAAACACAGGGAAAGGCGCGGTGTATCACTTTGATGTCATTGGGTCGTTCCAGCGCGAGTCCTACCGAGCAGACGGCACAGCACAAGAGCTGATCCAACCCCTGCTCGATAACCAGGTGCGAAAAAAGGAAAAAGGATAAAAAAAAAATGCAAGTCTTCATTCATGATTTTTTTTTTTTGGTTGTTGTTGTCGTGCTCTTCAGGTCGGCCTTAAGAACCAGATCAACCCAGACCGAACCCCTCTCTCACGCGAGAAGGCCCTCAAGCTCATCCGCGATGCCTTCACTGCTGCCACCGAGCGCGACATCTACACTGGCGATTTCCTTGAAGTCCACACAATCACCAAGGCTGGAGTCGCGACCGAGCTCTTCCACCTCAAGAAGGACTAAAACTTACTTAGCCCCTGTCTGTCATGTCTTCATGTCTTGGTCGTGGTGTGTGCCTACAGTTTTTTTTTTCCGGCCAACTCGGGTCTCTGGAATGTCGTCTGCGTCAAATGCAACGGCGACAAACAGCCACTCGCTGGCACACCGCCGCGGCTCAGTGAGCATGGTACCGCGCGTTGTGGAGTTCTACTCTGGCCTTGGCGGCATGGTACGTTGAGCGGAAGAGAGAGGGACACGGTTGGCGCTGAGCCGACACGCAACGTACGTAGCACTTTGCACTCCAGGAAGCCCACGTCGGCGCCAACGTCGTGGCCTCGTTCGACATCAACGACGTCGCAAACACCGTCTACAGGCACAACTTTCCCAACCACACGCCCAACCAGGTATCGAGTGCTACTGATGACGGGGGGGGCCTGATCCCAATGAAAACATAAAAAACCGTTAGCGCAACATTGAGGCCGTGAGCATCGACTACTTTGAGCGCTTGCGTGGCGACGTGTTCCTGATGTCTCCGCCCTGCCAGCCATACACCCGCACGGGGAAACAACAGGGTTCGGCTGACCCGCGCGCACAGAGCCTGTTCTTCATCCTGCACCTGCTGGACGTCCTCCGGCACAAGCCGTGCATGATCCTCCTTGAGAACGTCAAGGGCTTTGAGGTACGTCTCGAGAGACGAGGTTGGCAGCTCGTGTACTGAAGTGTAAGGACAGGCTTCTGACTCGCGTGACGCCGTCGTGGCGACGCTGCTTAGGAACCAGTACTCGTACAGAGAGTTCTTAATAACGCCGACCCAGTTTGACATCCCCAACTCGCGTATGCGCTACTACCTCCTGGTACAGTAACTGCGTGCGCGTGCATCCGCTGCAACTTACCGCTCAAATAACCAGGCAAAAAGAGCCCCCTATGCGTTCACCGATGAGCCCACGTACACGATTCTGTCGCATATTCCAGGACATCATATAGCGGGAGAACCCCCTGCCAACAACAACAACAACAACAACAACGCTGCCGCCGATACCGCAGCGACGGCGGTTGAGGGTAGCGCCATGGATGCCGCTGCTACTACGACGGGGGAGGGTGACGAAGGCGAGGACGATTATGATGACAACAAGCCCGTGTCGAAACGCGCGCGAATGATCCCCGTGGCACCAACACAATCGAGCACACATGTCGTGGGGGACTATTTGGAAAACCTGACGCAGGAGGAGCGAGCGGCCCTGCGTGTCCCAGAAAAGGTGCTCTGGAAATCGGGCGAGGTGTTTGACATTGTCCAGAAAAACTCAAAGCACTCGTGCTGCTTTACCAAAGGTACCATTCGTCTATTCGTGCCTATTGATCGTTTACTTTTTTTTTTTTTTTTTTTTTTTTTTTTTGGCTTGGTGTTAGCGTACAACCACTACGCCGAGGGCTCTGGGTCTGTATTGCAGGACAACGACTCTCACGACAAGGATGACATGTACAGTATCTACCGAACAATCCTCTCCACCCGTGCAAAGAACCCGAAGGCTCCGTGGCCACCTACGATTTCGTGTCCTCTGCTCAACCTGGATGTGCGTTGTTTTTATTTTAATTTCGTGTTCACGCTTACTTTTTTGGTCTAGCTGCGTTATTTCTCTCCACGTGAGGTCGCAAACCTCATGGGTTTCCCGCCGGCGTTTTCGTTCCCGGCCACGGTCAGTCGCAAGCAGCAGTACAAACTCCTCGGCAACAGCCTCAACGTCCATGTTGTGGCTGCACTGATATCGTACATGTGGCAAGAACCCACAACCACTGCCAGTAGCAGCCGTGCAGGAACCAGCAGTAACAGCGAGGATAGCGCAAACAATTCTCTGTCGGAAGAGATAGCCACTGCTTTGTCGTGAGATACATGCAATTTACTCCCCCTCCCCCCTTGTCCGTTACAAGTATTTACAAACAAAGAGCGTTGAAACGAAATCAAATCAGCGTTTCATCCAAGTTGCGAATCACAAGCTGCAAACAGTGTCTTAGTTTTGAAACGGAGTTACTCATACCTCGTAGGTCAAGAAAGTGATCATTCCAGCTGGTGTTACCCTTAAAAGGTTGGTCCCGAGACCCTGATTAAAAATGAAAGAGTGTTTTGAGTTTTATTTTCGCTTCCGTGTAATTGATTACCTTGTACAGAGCTCGAAGCCCCTCCTCATTGATGACGACCCGTGCAGTATTTACAATGCCAGTATACTTGGAGTGCGCTTTCAAAGTTGTCTGGTTGTGCAGGCGCGTTCGAAGAACTTCGTGCGGGTATGTGCAGCAGCTCGCCACAACTTTTGAGGTCGCCGATGACAAGAGTATATAAAATGGGCTCAGGATGACATCTGTCCTGTGCAACCGCTCTTGTTCTGTGCACGGGAAAAGCAGTTGCGTATGTTTATTGCCCTTTCAATCTTTTTCTTTTCCCTTTACCTTTGTGCGTAAAGTGGGTCTTCAGATACTCGTACAAAGGGAACTGTACGGCAACGTGCGAGACACCCAAAAGCGACGGTCCTAGTCCTCGGTATAGCCCGTGCCATGTCTCGTTGCGCACGATCCTCACAAACGCATCGGCGATCCCTTTGTATGGCAGCGATGTATCCTTTGACTGCGTCTTTTTTGGGAATGAGAAGAAAATGAAGGGGCTGGCCAGCGTACCATCAGACGTGTCTTGATCACCCACAAAGGATTTGTCGACACGGTGCTCAGGATACCGGCACTCATCGCGGCCAATATGTGCGTCCGTGGGTCGTCGATGCTCCCTGGGTTGCAGTTGTAATCAAGAAACGGCGAGGACAAATTATACATACCAATGTGGAGGTCCTCGGCAACAAACGTCTTAAACAGGTCGTACGTTGTAAAGTAGATCGCCCAGTTGGGCAGGTAGCCCATCAGCGACGCGCTCAGCCCACGGTACCAGCCACGAGGACCTTCCTCAATGAGGATCGTGCGAAGGGTCCCTGCGGAAACGCGTTATTCAGCACCCAAACGCGCAAGCAAGCACGCCAAAAAGGTCAAGCCAGACACGCCAAAAACACACCTATTGTCCCCCGGTAGTGTCCCGTGCCCACGGCCGCGCCCTGGTTCTGCAGCTTTGTCTTGGCCACGTCCAGCGGACACATGATTAGCGAAGACATGCACCCCGCCGTCGCCCCCGCAATCGAGTGCCTCAGCGACGACTGGGACGACGCCGTCGCAGTCGCACCGTTGCCGTCGCTGCTGCTCCCGGCCGCCGTCCTCTTGTTGTCGGCTGCCGTCGTGACTGCAGCCATACACGTGCCCTCAAAAGTCCATTTTCTTTTCCAAGTGCTGCCTTTATGTTCAACAAGCTTTTCAGTCGTGCCAACGCCAACGAGGAGCCGGCCCCTGCCAGTGGTGCGACTGCGGCGTCGGCTGCTGCTCCTGCCAAGCGGTATGTTTTTTTTTACAAATCTTGCGGTGCAGACTCTCTCTCTCTCTCTCTACAATAAAATTCGGTTGTTGAATGTAGGACCACGTCAAGCAGCAACACGCCCGCCTCCACGGCACCGTCCAAGGGCGTGCCTGCTGCTATTTCGACGGCCAAGGCGGGTGGTAGCGCCAGTGGTAGTGGCGGCAGCTCCAACGCGCTGGTACTTGTGCATATCTGCCCTTGACCTTTTGAGATGTTTACATGTCTCCACAGGTCGAGTCGCCTGTCGTCGCAAAGCAGGCGGTCAAGCCTCGGGGCGCGGCTGCGTCCATGTTTGAAGACCTGGAGGTGAAGGACACGTCTGCCCCTGCCCCGCAGCTCCAGTCAGCAGTGGCAAGCAGCAACAGCAGCTTTTCGTTTATCGCTGCAGGGTCAACAGAGGTCAGTGCTCCAACAACACCGCAACAACAGTCGACAGGTACCAAAGCTCCAACGAGCAACGGTGGAGCCCACAGCCCGGCAGTTGCGACAACGACGACATCGGCATCCTCCAGTGGAGACAAGCCCAAGAAGAAGAAACGTCTGCAGGCGTTTGAATTCCAACGGCAGGGGTCTGGCTTGCCAGGCGCGGATGGCGGAGAGGACGACGACGCCGACCAGGGCGTCCCAGACACGTCAGCGCACACATCAGCGGCAGCCAGTGTTTCGTCCACTCCAACGATTGCCGCCGCAAAGCCAGTGGAGCAAGTCCAGCCGGCCACTCCTCCTGTTCCTGCTGTTGTCCTTAAAGACGAACAGCAAAAGGACAGCATCGCCAAGGTTTCGGTGGCCGCCCCTGCTGCCCCTGCCGCCCCTGCGCCCGCTGCTCCCACCGAGGAGAAAATGATCAAGCTGGACAAGCAGTTGGGCGATCTTGACGACGAACAGCGCTCGCTTCTTCAACAGCTCGAGAAAACCTTCATGCGCATGGCTCAGGTACTTTGTACAATAGTTTTTTTTCTCTAATGTGTCGCCAAACCTTCAGAACAGCGTCCTCTTGCGTCAGACAGATGATCGACAGGTAGCCGCGGCCGAGAGCGAGGACTTTGCGCTTGCAGAGCGTCTGAACGAGGAACTCGAACGGTACCAGCTCGAGCTGGAGACAATGTCAGAGACGGTTGATACCTTGGTACGGGAAACAATCGGAGCACTACAACTAAATTGTTTTCTTTCTTTCTTTCTTGCAGAATGAAACTCTGGCCAAGCTTCATGCTCGCAAAGACGAGCTGATCACTGCCAAGCTGCTTTTGTTCAGTGATTACGAGGCAGAGCTGTCTGCTACAAGCGTACGCACTGTGCTTTTATTTACCAATACTATTATGAACCGGATAATAGCGAAAGGAGCACTCTGAACTGCAAAGCATCAAAAGCAAGATAATTGCACACAAGCAAAAGGAGCGCACCAAAATCGATCTCGAGCGTGACCGCATCGATCGGCTGCAAAGGCAGAGTTGAATTTTTAAATAATAAAAAAAATAATGTATATCTTAGCCACATGAAGTTGGACAAAGAACTCGTGGACAAGTCGGAAGCTTCGCTCCAGGAGAAAATTCGCGCCGACGGTAAACCTCACTTTGACGAGCTTGAAACGCTGCAAGCACGCCACTCGTCCGTTTCGGTAATGCTTTCATGCTTTTCCCCCCTTTCCCTCCACTGCTACTCTAATTTTTGTGCTTCTTAGCTTGAGGTTGATGACCTTCGTCGTCGTCTTAACATTTTGATAAAAGAGCAAGAAAGCCTCCAATCCCAGATCGTGCAGGCACAAAAGAGCATCGACTGTACGTGCCATAGTTTCCACTCGCTCAATTTGAACCCCCCCACCCCCACCCCACCCCCTTTTATTATTATTAATTAGCAATCGCTGAAAACTACGCGGCCGAACGAGTGCGCATCGACAAGGAAAAGGCCATACTCACAAAGAGCCAGCTCGAGTTTGAGGAAGCCCAGAAATCCTTTGCACAAGCGGAATCAGCGTTCAAATCGACACTGGAAGAACTCATCCAGACAGAGCACGCGCATTCGCAGCTCGTGCAGATTGCTTCCTCCAAGCAGCAGGCAGTGTCTTCCTTGTACGCTCCTCCATTCCGCGACGCCAAAAAATTTTTTTAAGAAAAATTTTAATTTTTTTCTTTCTTCTTTCAGGCGTCTCCAAGACAAGTACATTCAAGCGACAATCGACTCGTATCGCCTCGAGGTCAAGGCCAAGAACAATGAGCGCGAAGTCGACCGTCTTCAAATCGCCAAGTACGCGTTCTCGGTGTTTACTGTGAGTATTCATCAAGACTATGTATTCCAGGCTTGTCAGTGCTGTGGACCAGGCCGAAACCGTTGTCAAGACCAAGAGTCACCTGGTGGAGACGCGCACCAAGGCTCTCAGCGACAAGCAGCACCAGTTGAACGACCTCAAGTCTAAGCTGTCGCTGTGGACGCAGCAAAAGGCTGCTGCTGCCGCAGAGCGCAACTTCAAGGAGGCAGGACGTATTGCCGTCGAGATCAAGTCTGCACAGACGACTGTCGACGAGGGCGAGACTGTGCTTACCGAGCTGAAGCAGGCGATTGATGACGCTCAATCTGAACTTGAGGAGGCCCGTGCAGCCAAGCGGAGTTCCCGAAGCAAGGTGGATAATGCTGAAAAGTCCGTTGCCCAGGAAAAGCTGGGCAAGCTGGAACCACAGCTTGTCGAGCTCAAGGCAAACTACTCCAGGTACTTTCGTGTGTCCTTTTTTCTTTTAATGAAAAATGAAAAATGAAAAAACAAAACAAAAAAAAAAAAACAGCATCGTCAACGATCCTGCGAAATACGACGAGACTGTTCTATTGCGGGCCCGCATCATCGCAAATGCCGCCCTCGTCGTCAAGTTGCGTGCTAACCTTGGGATCAACGTCGACAAGGCTGTCACGGAGGCATTCAACATTGGCTCGGAACCGTCAAAGTATTTTTGCCCCTTGTTTGCTTGCGTTTCTTACGGAATTCGATCAGGCCAACCAGGTCGAGTTTGTCGGCAGCTATTATTTCTGCAACGGCGAGTGCAAAGCAAGCACCTGTAGGCGAAAACGACGAGGCAGATGAACAGGATCAACAGGACGGCCAACAGTCGGAAAGCATCGCGTCCATCAGCAATACTTTGCTTTCACCAGAGCGAAATGACGACGAGCTGGAGCAAAAGCAGCAACAAGAGCAGGGTTCTGAGGAGTCGACGCCGAGCCATCAAGCTGGTATGTAGTCATTTAAGATAATCGCTTTAAAGGATATTGTAGCAGGGGATGTTTCGTCAAGCAAAAAGGAGCTGCTATTTTCCCGAGAAGAACTTGAATTACTCAAGCAGCGTGATGAAGAGCTGAACCAAAAGATTGGGGAAGCTGCAGAAGCTGAGGATTATGACCTGGCAGGTTTGTGCTTTCAAAAAGGGTGGTACTTTCAGTGCTGACAATATTATTTTATCAAAGATTCCCTCAATAACGAACAAGTCCAAGTTCAGCAGCAAATCAAGGAGTTGGAGAATCTGCTCAGTAATTCCGCCAAGCAAGATGACGAGCCTGCGCTTGCGACCGAATCGTTTGCCGACATGGCTCAAGGCTCAGCAGCGGTCGAGTCCACCCCCACGGTTGATGAAAAGTCCGCCCCCAGCGACCACGAGAAGCGCGACGAAAAGTCCACTCCCGTCGACGATGCTGGAACCGAGCCTACTAACGACGACACCGACGCAAGCGAGTCTGCCCCAATTGACGATACCGAGTCAGCTTTCAACTTTGTTTCCGAGTCGGCCAATGCGCCCAGTGCCTCGTCGTTTTCCTTCCTGAGTGACTCGTCCGCTGCAGACACACCACGCCTCGATGCCTACGGAAACCTCGACGATCTCCCGCCAGTAACCGTGAGTGTCGTCGCGTCCAAAGATCTCATGGACTTGCTTGACCCATTTGCCAATGTACCTGAGCCCAAGCCCGAATCCTCCGAACCCAGGGCGGACGAAACCGCGGCAGAGGAGCAGCACGAGCAACAACGCGAAAGCTCTGCCAACCCGTACCTCAATGGCGACATGTCTCCAATCCTCTCACCACCACGCCAGTCGTCATCCTTTTCATTTATGGAGCCTCTGCCACAGCCCGCCGCTGCCGAAACTGATCTCTCGTCCGACAAGGCAGCAACCGCCTTTAGCTTCATCGGCAGTACGCCCGCTGCCGCCGCCGCCGCCGCCGACGACGACGACGACGAGGACCTCTTCTCCGGCGTCAAGGTTGTCTCCGCCTCCAACCCCAGTGCTGATGCGGATGACGACGACCTGGATATGTCAGACATGACCGTTCGCTATAGTTAGAAACTGGCGCAGAACTTTCCAGCTTTGATGCAAACGTATGGCCGAAAGACTAGCCGCCTCAGCTCTGGTGGACCACCTTTAGCGGCGACGCCTCTTGCGCCACCAGTGTGCGGGGACGCTATCGAGGCCACTGGCAGCCAAAGCGGCAGCCAAAGCCTCGACGAGGGCTGTGAAACGTCGGATGAGGACGAACTGCTGATGCTGCCGCGGTCAACGGCAGCTGGGAAAAAGAAGGCGACAGCAGCAGGAGCAGTGCAGCCAACGGTGCACAAGACGTATCGGAGACGTGCTCGATCACCTGTGAGCGACCGCGACAGTCCTGCGAGCCCGCCGCGTTCACGTTCACCAAACAGATCTGTGACGGTTTTTTTGGCGCCATCAAGAGTCAAACGTGCCAAGAAGGAGCCAGCTGACCAGGACAAGTCTCGACGCCAGTCCGGTGCGCTCATGGAACTATCCCCTGCGCTCGTTGAGCTCAAGGCAGAGTTTAGTGAGGTGGACGCAACCGCTCTGGCCGTGGAGGACACCGATGTCGACACGTCGTCCCCGCCCTCGGACGATGGCGCCGTGCAGTGCACGCCTCTGAAGGCAGAACACTCGTCGAGGCCAACAGCACTTCGGTCCAAGTACCTCACAGTGCCCGACGATGTGCGATCTCGCTACGAGCAGTACTGCAACGGTATGAAAAGCCTACGCCCAACACTTGCTAAACGTTACTACAGCTGTCCGGACGATTCACGATCCGCTCGACTTTGAGGACTTTCTGTCGTATTCCACCGACCTGGATCTTCTTTTCTGCGTGGATTAGGGCTAACATATGGGCATTGTACAATACGCGTCATAACAATCTATTTTGCTTGGTTTGCACTTAGTGGGACATGTGCGGGGTGGGCGGCTCGGGCGTGGAAATGAGGTCGGCGTCTTCCTCGTACTCGTCGTCGTCCATCTGTTCCATCAGACGACTTTTGCTGCTGTGACTCCTTCCGCCAGAACTGAGTGACTTCCCTAACCTCTGGTATGACCCATCACTGCTGGCCACCTCTTGTAGTTGGCTCGTTTTGTCTATGTGTGAAAGTAAAGTTAGAGGGGCAGGCTTGACAGACAAACCATATTGATCAGCCTTTGCAGCACCGTAAGACTCGACCATTGGCCCTGGGAGTGACTTGCCCCCGTAGCTCTTGCTGTTTGCGTTGTCGTCCTCGTCGTCCGAGTCGTACCGCTGCGGGTTGGCGAAGAGGAAGCCGCCCGATGCGTTTGAGATTCGCTTGGAGGATTCGACCTGAGAACCGCTTCCACCAGTGCCGTTGATGTTGTGGATCGAATTATAAAGCGCGGGTGGCAGACGCGACGACCCCTGGCCTGTACGCCGTCGAGGGACGTGCCTGAAAAACATGAGGATCGCAAACGTCGGCAACTGTTCCGATAGGAGCACAGAGAGGAATCGGTACACTGGTAGCTCGCCCTGCAGCACAAGCCAGAAAAAAAAAAAGGTGTGTGTCAAAAAACAAGGACGCCGCCAGCAAGGGGACTCACCGGAAAGTGCTCCTGAAGGAGCGTTTCAAAAGCCATCACGAGGTTGTAGATGGTGCGAGCGAAAAAAACGAGCAACAGCAGCAGGGTAATCAGGGTGATACCAGTCACGCTGCTCCCGTTTGCCTTGAAAGGCACCAAGGCCACAGGATTCCTGAGTGTTTTCTGCGTATGGCGTGTTTATTATCCCCATCTATCGGCATACAGGAATCGGTACCTGTAGACGAGCTCCAAAAACTACGAGTAGCACCGAGAGGACCAGAAATGCTACGCCGGGCACGAAGAATCGGATAAAGACGGCCACGTCGCTCTCGGGCGTCACAACACCCACGCTCGTAATGATGACCCAAACAACTGTCGACAGAAGGAAGACGAGGTTGCCCGCAGCCCATACGCCAAAGAATCGCCGCTTATAGTGGTCTTCCCACTGCGTCCTGTAGATAACCTAGATAGGCAGATGGGCGGTGTCAGTCGGCGTTATCCGCACGAGTGATGCCCGCGTTTCTTACTTGGCAGTAGAACACGACGAGGAGCGTGTAGGTCGCAAACTCGACGTTGAACGGCAGCCACACAAACATGAGCGTGAGCGGGAGGGGCACCTTGTCATTGCCGCCCATGGCCAGTACGACGACGAGCAGCGTCAGACGCATGGACATCCACACAACGCACAGCACCAGGAAGCTGCAGGGCGGTTTAGTAAAACCGGCCAGTCGAGCGTACATAAACTGGAACGAGCCCTTGCTGTGCCTGTGGTGGAAGATGCGCACGAGCTGCGCCACGGCCACGAGCAGCAGCACAAAGAAGATGCACGACAGAACAACCGCAAAGACGCCCAGCAGACGCAATGTCTCGTCGGCGCCCTCCATGGCACGGTCGAACTGAACTGCCCATGCCATCCAAACAAGATTTTTGCTGTTTTTCGATCGGATGCCGAGGCACGAGTGCTTTCCTGACGAGAGCAGCGACGAGGAGAACGACGGCGGCCAGAGGGGGGGCACGACGACCCTAAACCCAAAGGTGTGGAAGGGCAAGGAGCGGATGGTCATCGTGGATGACAACACGACGAATGCCGACATGACAACAATGGCCTACCTGGACGGGAAAACCCCTCTTCCTCCATCTGCGGTGTCTGCCCCGCCTCTTCCCAACGGCGGGTTCATGAGCGATGCCGTGTATCGCGCGTTCCAGGCGCAGCAGCAGCAGCAACAACAGCTCCACCAGCAGCAGCAACTGCAGCAATACAACGCCTACAACCAGCAGCATCTGCAGCAGTCCGTGTCATCGGTCGTGTCATCGGCGTCATCGACGGCGTCCTCGGTGTGCGGCATGAGCGGCAGCGCGAGCTCGACGCCGGCGTCGCTCTCATGGAATGGCAGTCGTAGGAGCAGTGTCACGAGCAATTCTTCCAACGTGACGGCCCCGCAACAGCAACAGCGAACTCAGTCCCTTCAGCACCTCGTGAAACCGACCGACACACTGCCCGGCCTAGCCTTGCTCTATGGCGTGCGGGTGCGTTTGTTCTAACAAGTGTATACGTGTGTGTAATAATTGTAAATCGTGCTGTGTCGGCAGATTGACGACATCAAACGCGCAAACAAGCTGTTGGCCAACGACTCGATCCACATGCGCAAGGTGTTGATAATCCCTCCTCCACATGAATATCAGTCGACTACCACAGGTACATTAAGAAAAAAAGAAAGTTTATTGGCCTGTCGTAAAAAGTTTTTTTCTTTTTCTTTTTCCCCTTTTTCCCCTTTCTGTTTTCAAGTGAGGCAGCAGCAGCAATCGCAACCCGAAGAGGCCATGGCAAGTCTACGAAAGCAACAGCAGCAAGTGAATAACGGCTCAACGACGGCCAGACCTCCAGGATCGGCTGCTCCAAAGAGTACTGCAACGCCTGACCCTCTGCGTAGTCTATTTAACACTCTCCCTTCGTGGCTTCGCCGTACAACGACATCACCATCGTCTGGGACCGCGTCATTATCATTATGATTGTATTATAGGTGTCCTAGTGTTCAAGGCTATAATTTAGAGGAGCCCTTTTTGTCCTCGATCCAGCTTGCAATCCGCGTCCCTGGACCATGCACCTGATATGGTATCACGTACAAGCCGTCGCTCTCTTCCAATAATCTGAGTATGAACGAAGCCGTCAATCTATTCAAGGGCTCTGTTTAGGCCGAGCTGATTTCATTCCACTTTATTCGTTTTGTACCCCCAAATCGCAATGTCCTTGTAGATGAACGAGTGTACATGATAGTGCCTCTGCTCTTTCTCGTCAAACCACGAGAGCACCTGTATTTGGGGGAAGGGGGACGTGTGAGCAAAACGCAAACGGAAGAACAAGTCCCAAAATGTAAACCTTGTGGACCGCGGGATTGTCAACGAGGAAGACCTTGAGCGGCACCCAGAAGACAAACTTGACTTCAGAGGGGCTGGGGACAGCCTTGAAGGAGAACGGAATGAGGCCGACAAAAGGCGTTACGAGGACGCCAAAGTTTGTGCAAAACGAGTCGAGCTGTGCCACAAACCGGACCTGGTCTGGCGGCAGTTGGATCTCCTCAAAGCTCTCGCGCAGAGCCGTGTGCCAATCGCTCGCGTCATCCTTCTCGCGCTTGCCACCGGGACACGCGACCTCGCCAGGGTTGGTCCGCAGGTTGTCTGACCGCACTGTCAACAAGACGTGAACCTCACCGTCATCGTCTTCTGCCAGCGCCAACAGCACCTGTTCTCTGTCATTGAGCGCAGGCAACTCTTAAAGAGAACGGAGCGGTACCGACGCCTTTGGCGACAATGACGACGACGCGGGACCGTCGCGGGCCAGCCGGCCGGGCTTGCGGCCCAGTGCTGCCGCAAGCTGCACGAGATGCGTCATGTACTTTCGAAATTGTTGACGTACTACGTCCGATATGAGTGGCCTCTTGGCGCAGCCGCTGCGTGGTCGTCGGCGCGCCCACTTTGCGCCGGACGTCAAGGGTGGGCGCGGAGCCGACGGCAGCGACGGCAGCGACAGCGACGACGACGAGGGCTCGAACGGCGAAAGTGATGGTGACAGCGAGGACGTCGTTCAAATCACTCCACACAAATCAAAACACCCAGCGAGTCAGACAACTACGCGGTCGGCTCGACAGGCTCAGCCATCACCACCACAGCAACGGCAACAGGCACAGGCTCACAAACAGCAAGCGCCGCCACCACCGCCGCAACCCCAGCAAGAGTCGAGCGTGATCAGCGAGATTGTGCAGGTGCTCAAGAACGTGTTCCAAGGGATGGCCGACGCCTTTGCGTGGCACATTGCGTTTGTGACGATGTGGAGGTAACACCCCCCCCCTCCTCCCCGCCAGCCCTAGTCTTCTCCTTGAAGCTAATAAATAGACTTGCGACAATAATATAGGTCCAAGGAGATTCGACGTCGCGCACGCGATTGCTTCATCCTCAACGGCATTATTTTCCTGGGCAGTCTAGCGTTCTTCAGCTACATCCTGCTCCCCACCTTCAAGTGGATGCTCTCCGACCCGTTTCTCATCTTCACCATGCCATCGGCCGTGGCGCCGCTTGGCCAACACAGCATGGGTGCTGGTAGTGGCGCCGCGAACGAGACACATGCGTCACGGTTTGTTCAGCAGCTGTTTGACGCGATTCTCTTTGCCATTTACAATGTACGCCCATACGCTTTATTTCCTTGTTTAAACCATATTCTGGTAGATCTTTTGGGTCTTTCCCGTGTACTGTCTGAGCTTCATCTTGAACGGCATGTGGCATCAGGAGATTGCCGACGAGGCTTACAAGGCGAGGGACGGCTCACCCGTAAAGATTCAGACTTCGTTGGATCAGTACGCACACCACTTTGTGTTTGTCCACTCATGAACAATTAACCGCATTTGTAGGATTGTGAAAAAGGTGGCCGACGAGATCCACCGCATGATCCTGTTTATGATCTTCCTCGTGCAGACGTCGGTCGTGTATGTGGTTCCGACGCTCGGGCCTGCCTTCAGCTTTGTGTGCATCTGCTGGCTTTACGCCTTTTATTGCTTTGAGTACAAGTGGGTCAACAAGGGATGGGACCTCGAAACACGGCTCGACTACCTCGAGAACCACTGGGCCTATTTTGCTGGCTTTGGCGCCCCTTTCACCTTGTTCACCGTCTACTTTCCTCAGTTTGTGAGTGGAGGAGTGTTTGCGCTTCTCTTTCCCATGGTAACAATTTATCTTTTTGAGCTCTCGTTAATTGAAATAAACCATCCATCCTCGCAGTACATTATTATGGCAATGGAAGCGGTACCGCTCCGCGTGTCCAATGAGTTGTCGATTGTTCCCAAGCGGCTCCCGATCTTTTCTATTAGCCGACGCGCTGCGGTTTTGCTCATCCGATACCTCAAGATCAACCAGCAGCCGCCGCCTCTCCCCGCGCGACCATCACGCAGCAAGTGAGTTATTTCTTCATAGAAAAAAAAAAAACTGCCTTTTCTTTCCCATGCAAAAAAAGAAAAAAAATTTATTGACAAGCAAATGACTTTATTAAAGCGATTGAGAGGAGAGACTGGCGGACGACGGAGTCGTAGTGAGCGTTGCAAAGTCTGTACTGCAGATTGCGTCCAGCACGGCACGTCCTGCATCGGTCTCACGTTGCGTGAGCACTGCAGGCTCCGCAAATGCGTTTGTGATGCGATTGGCCAGGAGAATCGTCGCGGCGGAAGCATGGATTTTGTACTGCGGCTTGGAGACGCGCGCCAGATGGAAGAGCTGATAGGTCTCCATCTCCAGGGATACCACATCAGGATACTTGGAAATAATGTCTTGCACCAGCGTTTCGTTGTGATCCTCAAAGTGCTTGGCCGCTCGTCCTGCATTTTGTGGATTTGTGTAAGAAAAAAAAAAAAAAATAAGGAACACAAAACATATTCAAAAAAACCTTGAGACGAATAGAACGAGTCTGCGGTCGCATTGAGACCCTCGACGATCGCAACACCCTTCATGCGTATCTCCAAGGCACGCGTCAGAGCCGATGAAAGTTCAGCATTGCCTGGGCAAGGCTTGGAAAGGTGGTAGAAATGCTCACTATAAAGTAAATTGTTTTTTTATACGACCGAGCCAAAGTACGTACCTCTTGGACTTGATTGGGACATCGCCCTCGTCATCAAATAGTTCACTCTTGCGGTACACTTCGACGGCCGCTGTAGCCACAGCCATCGATCCCACGTTGAGCTCCTTCTTGGGAGTTCCAGCGGTTCCCAGGCTAAAATAAAAATTTTAAAACACTTGCAACGAGACGAATGAGACGGGCCGTACCGCACGATGAGCATAGTTCCGTCGACAACAGCACGGGTTTCGCGAACCTATACAGCAAAATCGTTCAAATATAAAGCACGTGAGGACAGGCTCGATACCAGAAAGTCCATCATCGGCTGCCCCATTCCCGTGGCGATGATGCTCACGGGCACGCCACCGTACGTTCCCGTGTACGTTGTAAAGCCTCGCTTGCTTGGGATGACACGGACGGACGACGGCAGAGCATGCTCCTCGCCGTGGTGCGTGACCTTGACAGCCTTGTTGCTTTCGTCATCATCATCCAAAAAGGTCGCGAGCAGAGCCGCGCGGCGAGGGTCCCCGACGCTGACCACGCGATTGGCGACTGCCCCACCCCCCCATCCAGACCATTAGAACCGGAAGCCCGAGGGGAATAAAAATACCATCGCCGTGACGGCAGCCCAAATGGTACACACGGCCTTGGTCGTCCAGCGGCATGTTGGCCTAATAGTGGACACGAAAAGAGAATGAGTCGATGCTACAAGCGGTGGATGGAACGCACATCGTGGAAGGTCGCAAGCAGGTGCGCTGCCGACAGCGTCTCGCGGAATTGGTTGACGAGAGGCTGTGTCTGCGACATCGATTCTTCGTTGCTGAAATGAGCCGAAAATGGTCATTTCGTCCGTCCGTCGAAATGAGTTGTGCAAGTGAACCGTGACTCGGCATCAATCACAATCATGGCGCGCAGGAAAACAAGCCGAACGCGCGCACACTCGACTGTGGAGGAGCAGCCGGTCAAATCAATTTCGGTTACACGGTTCGGATAGCGACAGTCGCTCGTTAAAGGGCGTACTTTTTGAGCACCACCTCACTAAAATCAGTAAAGGTCTGGCCAAAGTCGTACTCGGGCGTGTCAATGCCTTCCTTGGTGCTGCCAGCAATCGGCTCCAAGATGTAGTCAAACGTAGGTTGCTTTTTTATTTTTTAATATAAATTTGAAGGAACGGGCAGTACCATAAAGACAGCAAAGGTGTTGCGGGCGACCCCGATCGCCGCTGGGCCGACCGCAGCCTGGACGCTGTGCCAAGTCGCGCGAAGGATACCGCCACTCTCGATCTGTGAGCACTGGCCCATCTGGAAGGCGATGCAGTCGGCCGGGATGACCGCCTTGACCACCTTGCCCGATCGATCACGAATGTACAGGCCTGCCTCGGGGTCTGGATTCGGCACTGGAAGCAGATCGTCCTTCATAAACATGGCACTCGTCAGACCTTTTCGTGTTTTTCTTATTAGAAGAAGAGAAAAGAAGAAAAAAAAAAATTTACCTGTCAGAGCGCCATGGTCAAGATGCCAGCCGCACCACGAGGCCGCATCCTCTGCTAGCTTTTCTCCTGCGTCCTTGTTGGGAAAATAGTGTAGCAGGCGGGCCTTGCAAGCCTTGGACGACGCAATCAGTCGATGCAGGACGTCGGGGCGGGCATTGGGATCGACCGACTTGACTGGGTTTGTTTTTTTTAATATTTGAAAGAGCCCTTCACGGGTACCGTAAACATCGCAGTGTTTGGCAAGGGACTGGCCAACCTTGACAATGAGCGATCCGAGGTCCTTGAAGGCTGGCTCGAGCTGGGGAGCGTCCGAGCCTTGGGGCCAAACATTACTGCCATTGTACATGCCCGCCTTGGCAAGGAGACTTGGATTGGTGCTGCGAGGCCCCTTGGGCGTCTCGGTTTCGACCTTGTCGGCCGCATCGGGCGAGTCGTACACGGGGTTGTTGTAGTAGGATCCCTTGGCAGTGTCTGCGCAGGGCAGTCGCGGTTGAGAGAGAAAGAACTATAAACGGTACTTTTTACCAGGACGGCCGTTGAAGATCTCCTTGCCGTGGCTCCATCCAAACGAGTAGAATGAATCCTTACGCTCGTACTTTTCCTTGCTCTCATCCGGCAGGTTGGCAAACACAGACGCCTGCGGCAGAAGCTTGGCGCGCAGCGTAGGATAGTCGGGCACGTTGGCGACAAAGATGATGCCGAGACAGTTGGGCCCATTGCCAAACGCGGCCTTTTCACATGGTACTTTTAAGCACACTGCTCGCCCTCTGTCTTCTGCAGCGTACCGCAATCGCCTCGCGCAAATCGGCCGACGGGTTGACGACTTCGTCAAAGTCGACCTGAACGACGGCAACCATTTCGCTCTAAAAATGACGGACGATGGGTCCGTCATCGGCCGCGTCCAGGGTGCGCAGATGCACGTCGCAGAGCTGATGCAAGTAGCAAAGCACCTTCTCGAGACCCTCAATAACGACGCCCTCTACGTGTCCGCGTCTACATCGGCAACTGCAACGGCGACCTCTGGAAAGGTACCACCGCTCCCAAGGACGCAACTCTGACTTATGCTTTTTTTTTTTTTTTTTTTTTTGCTTTCTTAAACTGTAGGATAGCGCGATCAAGGCTGTGGCTATGGCCCGCAAGCAGTTTGACCAGGCGCTCACAGAGTTGGAGGCGGATTTGGTGCAATTGAATACGATCAAGGACCAGGTGTGTTGGCGTTCTCGTCCCCCAATCATTCCAACGTTAAAAAAACACTGTGCAGGCCGATGCTGCTCCGTCATCAGCAAGCGAGACAGACCAAAAGATCAAACAACTACAGGCGCGACATAGTGCCCTTGTGCAGGTCTGTTGCCATTTCGTTTCCCATTTAATTCCTAACGCCTGCAAACAGTCGGTGACAATAAAGACAAAAGCAACAGGTGAACTTGTGGACAAGCTACGAACAGTGCAACTGCACGTCCTCAACATGACTGCACACATCGTCCAGGAAAAGTCGGTTGAGACACCCCTTCAAATATAGGGATTGGTCAATTGTCTCTTTTTCTTTTCATTGCAAAGAAGACGAAAAGAAACAACATCAATTGGTCTTTGACTTGGACTTTTTGGTGGAGACAACATCCTGGCCCGTGACGAGCTTGGTGATCTTCTTGGTCATGCGGGTGAAAAGCACGGGGCCAAGGACAGACAAGGTGATCGGGTCCCAGCGGCCAAGCATGGTCGTTATGAGCGCAGGCACAAAGGGGAAGGCGAGCACGTTGACGTTGCGCGCAATGCCATCGAGCATGATGGGGGTCGCCTGAACGAAAGAAATCACGCTGGTCAAAAAAAAAAAAAAAAAAAAAGAAACAAAGGTTTCACGCTCCCCTACCTCATCGAGGGAGATCTCAAAAGGGTACTTTTCCGTGCTCTGGAGGAGGTCGGTGCGCACAAATCCGGGGGTGATCAGGGTCATGCCGACGTTGAACGAGGCCAGGTACGGGCGGAGGGCGCGGGAGAGGCTAGACACGGCGGCCTTGGTTGCGCCATAGTCAGGCGCGAGTTGGAAGGGCATGTATCCCGAGAGCGATCCCATGATGACGACCTGTCCGGCCTTGCGCTCGCAGAGCTTGGGGATGATGGGGAGGATGGTGTTGGTGACGCCGAGCACGTTAATGTTGGTCACGTCGCTGATGCTCTGCTGGAAGGTGTAGCCCTCCTTGCTGCCCTCGGAGACGCCCGTGATGCCAGCGTTGGCGATGACGAGGTCGAGCGGCACGATCGCGTCCACCTTGAGGATAAACTCGGCCAGGTTCTTGGCGTCGACGACGTCGACCAGGCCAATCTCGACCTGTACGTTGCGATTGAGCAAACAGAGACTGGCGAGCCCTAGGAATACCTGGGCGCCCTTGTCCTTGCACTTTTGCGCCACGGCCTCGAGACGCTCCTTGTTGCGTCCCGTGATAGCGATGAGCACGCCGGGCTTTGCGTAAGCAATGGCGAGGCCGGCGCCGAGACCGCTCGAAGCACCCGTAATGAGCACCGACTTGAACGTCTTGGTGGGGCCAGCACGCGAGCGCTCGATCGCAAACAGCACCGGCGCCAGCACGACCTGAAGCGTCGACACGAGCAGACCTATGACGGCGCCGCTCAGGAACTAGTGAGCGGGGCGGTGAGTTAGCAAGCAGGCAACGTGGGTTTTCTGTCTTGCCTGAGCGAACTCTTGAAGGAGCGGCATGATTTTGGAACTTTCGTTCCCGTGCCACAACAGCCTGCCAACCCTGGCAGGCGTAGTGACATGGATCTTGAAAGAGCGCTCGCGATGTTCTCGCCCGCCCTCGACCCAGAGGTAAACGCTGCTGTGTTGCCGTTTAACATAGCACATCTGCCCCGCTAGGTGGTCATGGGTGTGTGGCACGAGATGGTGGAATCTGCATCAAACGTGACACGTCCGGGCAGACACGACAACAGCAGCCACATCGACGACCTGATCGACGACGAGGTCCTCATAGATCAGATCATTTCTACGCTCGAGGAACTTGCGAAGAGTCCGGATCAGCCTGTGGCTGCACAAACGCCCCAGCCGGTGCCACAAGAGGTCCAGCGACTCTTTGCTTCGTCGTCGTCGTCGTCCTCGTCACCGTCACCGGCGCCGCAGCCGCCGCGTCCCAGACAGCAGCCAGTGGTCGTGCAAGACTACCAAAAGCTCACCCATTCGATCATCAACAATCCTCTCCCCTCGTTTGCCTCCACGTCGTCCTCGTCCTCGTCCTCGTCACGACAGCGGCCTGTGCAGCAGCCCTTCCCCTCCTCCTCCTCCTTTTCCTCCTCTTCCTCTTCCTCCTTTTTATCATCATCATCATCATCATCATCATCATCATCCTCGTCCTCGTCCTCGTCCTCGGCGTCGGCGTCATCTTCAGCATCTGCTGCGCCGCAACAGTATCCACAGTACGTATTCCCGTCTGCACCGGCCTTCTTGCCGCCGCCGCCGCAGCGACAGCCGTTGTTCGAGGACGATAGTGCAGAGGTTGCGGACCTTGCAAACGGGGAAGACTTTTTGCAAGACATGTTTCCGGACCTCCCGCCCCAAAAGATCCTCGAGATCCTCGCTCGCTGTGACGGTGATGTCATGATCGCCATCGACGAGCTCTTTGCTACCAGCACTAGCGGCAGCAACTCGTCGACGCTGTCAACTCCATCGTCAAAGCCGACGTCGGGAACCCATACGATGCAATCGCAACTGTGGCACATTGACGATGACGACGAGGACGACGAGGAGGTGAGTACTAGTGCTCCCCAACTGCCCAAGCAGCCGGAACAACAGCAACAACAACACGAAGAACAAATGGTGGGAGGTGACGACGACAAGGTCGAGATTCTTCAGCTAATCTTCCCAAACATCACCCGCGAGACGATCGAATCTGTCCTCAACGAGCAATCCGACGGCGATTTTAATCTGGCGTTGGTGCTTCTGTCCACAGACCCGGCAGCTGCTGGCGGTTCAAGCGGCAATATGGCGAGCCCAATGCCTGCCTCCAACCATGAAAAACAACAACTGCCCGCTTTTGGCGGGCGCGCCCTCAGCAATGACCCTGACTTGACAGACGTACGTTTTTTATCAAGAAGATAAAAAGATTCTGATTTCTTTGCTTTTTTTTTTTGTGCGTGTGTGTGCTTGTACAGGACGAAAGGGAGACTTTAGATACCATTGTCTCCATGTTTCCCGTGGCCGACTGGATTTGGCTTGAGCAGATTTTCCGCAGCTGTGGCAAGGAATTTAGCATGACCGTAGATATCGTTTCCGAGATGCTGCCAAAACAAGAGGACGATGATACTGCGGCGGAGACCCAACAGGATGAGCAGATGGACGGCATCTTCCGACAGGCACCTCAGCGACCTCCGCATGAGTTTACCGATAGCGAGCGCCGTCAGCTGGATCATCTCAAAATTCTGCACAATGTCGACATAAGTATCGTGGAAGACGTCTTTGTCGAGAGCGGGTAACTCGAAGCAAAAAAAATTTTTTTTCATTTTTTCATTGACCATATTTTTCATTGCAGTCGTGACATCGACGCTGCCAAGCGCGTCCTGAAAGAGGTCTATAAACTCTCTTCCAACAACCGACAGCGACGAAAGGCTAAGCGCCAGCTTCAATTTGGCGGGTCCACGTCTGGTGCAATCAAAGGCCAGCCTTGTAATGCTGCAACATCAATTCTTTTTTCTTAACTGAAAAACAAAAACTAAAATAAATAAATAAAAAAAAGCGAACGGAAATGCCTGGGACAAGAAATTGCCCACCTCTGGAGGTGTGGCACAGAAAAAGAAACTCGTTACATCGTATCCTGTTCCTGTCATGCGCCCTCAGCCCCCGCAAGAGCCACCGTCCAAGCAAAGTGGCTACTATAATGGTGGACTGTCGGTCCAAGAGCTGGAAGAGATGGAGAGACAGCTGCTGCAGGAGCGCAACGATCTGTTCCAGCGGGCTACGACTGAGCACCGGAGAGGTCGCAGGGATGTGGCCCAAGTTTACTCTGAACGAGCGCGCGAGTGCAACCGACGGATGCAAGAATGTCGCGATCGGCGCATGGGAGCTCGCGTCGCTCAGGCAGAGGATCAGTTCAGAAGCTCTCCCAACGTGATTGATTTTCACGGGTTCCGTGTGGCCGAAGCCCTCCTCCTCCTCCGTAAAAAGCTTGCGGAGCCGCGACGAGGCAAACTGCTTGTAATAACCGGTGCCGGACGCCACAGCCCTGATGGGAAGCCCCGCATCCGTCCCGCGATCATCAATTACCTCATGCAGAATAGGATTCAATTTTCCATGGTCAACGATGGTGCTCTCAATGTGCTGTGATACATGTAATGGTGTCTTTCGCAATCATATTGCAAGCAGCTATAAGTAATGATAAAAGAAAAAAATAAAATAAAAAACTCATTTTGGGTCACACATGGGTTGCCCATAAAAATATAAAGGAAAAAAGAAACGAAACAAATCAAAAAGGGGGGTTTTCATGCGAGTTTGTTCAACACTTTGTCGAGTTTTGCGTTGAGGTCGTTCAGGCTGAGACCAGTTTGGTCGCTGCCTCCGTTTCTCACGGCCAAGGTTCCACGAACAGTCTTGGTGGTGTTCGACTGCAGGCGTTTGACGACGGCTTCGATGTTGCTAAGGCGAACGTCCAAATCGCCATTGTGCGATCCCAGCATTGTTTTCTTTCAAAGAAACAAGACGGGAAAAAAAATAAAAAAATTCAGTGTTCTTGGGAGAGGAGGGATAAGAGTACCTCCATCTTCTTGCCCTCATTGAGGTCGTCCGATGTGTGGCTGTTTTCGCCGCGCTTGTCAAAGTAGTACGGGCGCTCGAGTTCCGGGACGTCCCACTCCTCACTATCCAAGAAGAACGTCTTGGGCGACTGGAACAGTGGCAAGCGCGCGACAAATCCAACGATGGTCCCAGACGTAATAGCAATGCCCAGCGTGATGAGCAGATAAATAAATTGCCACGCGCCCTAGACATGAAAAATTAAATAAATAAAACAGCATCACCATCGATACCTGCCACTGTGCAGTGCGCGCTATACCAGACGGGTCCATTGCGGGGAAGATGACGAGGAAAGAGGAGCCGTAGAGAGCCGCTGATGCGAACGCTGCGGCGATCGCGCTCCAGGTCCCACCAAGGACGCCGGGCATGCCGTGGAGGTTGAGGACACCGCACGTGTCGTGGAGGCCGATCATACGCTCTAGACGAGCCTGGAGGACAGCGAAACCAAAGACCGAGACGCAGCCGGCGACAATGCCGATGGCGAGGGCTGTTGCAGGCTCGAGGACCATGTTTGCCGCTGCGCCCATGGAAACACCGCCTGCAAGGGTGGCGTTCTGAATGTCGACCATGAAGAGCTTGTTGTGGCCACGGATCCAGTAGCTCATCAGGAAGGCGACGACGGTCGATGCGGTGAGCGAGAGGAGCGTGTTGACAATCGCGCGGGTCTGGGCGTCGCCATCGGTGAACGCCGCGTTGAAACTGGGCCAGAAGATCCAGAGGAAGACAGTGCCGATCATAGAGAAGAGATCTGAATGATAGACAGCTGCGTTGTCCGAGGGTCCACGGGCCTTGGCGGGGGTGAGGACGCGCGAAGCGGCGAGACCAAAGAAGGCGCCAAAGGTGTGGATGACCATGGAGCCTCCGACGTCGGCAATGTCGAGCTTGAAGCTAATGGCCTCGTTGAGCGCGTAAAAGAAGGGCTCTGCCAGGGCGATAAACATCATCTGGGTGAGCGACGTCTTGCCGAGGAGCGCGCCGTAGGTGATCAGGACAGCGCCGGCGCAAAACTCACTCGAGATGAGCATACCCACGTCCATGTACACCGGTGTCGTCCACGACTGATTAAACACATTGTGCCAGAACGTGTTCAGGAGAGGGTACCACTGGAGAGTAAAGGCTGCAATGGCAAAGTTGAAACCGACGCTGGAATAGCCATACTTGCGCAAAAAGGTCATGAGGAAGCCAAAGCCTGTTGTAATTTTTAGGTTAGAAACCCGTAAACAGGGGCAAGCGTGTACCGATAAAGATCATCACGTTCACATCCTGGAACATCGGGTAGCGCTCGAGGTTGGGCGAGTCGTTCAGGTATGTGGAGAAGCACGCGTGGAGGATGAGGATGGCGGCCTCGACGAGGATAAAGAAGAGGATTTGCGGATCGCGGTAAAAGGGGATGGTGTGCTGGATGAGACCGACCTTGGTTGCGGCTTCGCGCAGGATCTCGACGACGAGGTCCTCACCAAGACGCACACCCGAACGCATGGCATCCGAGAGCGGCGTGCTGCCCCATCGGTCCTCTGCGCCAACCTTGGCGCCTGCTGCCAGTAACATGCGCACAATCTTCTCGTTGTGGTTGGCCGCGGCCAAGTGCAGCGGGGTGCGGAGATCGTAGTCGGCGCAGTTGGGGTTGACGGTGTTGTTGAGCAGGCGTCGCACAGTGTCAGCATCACCGCGGCTCGCTAAGAAAATATCAACGCAAAAAAATCGCATCAGCGGTGTGCCGTTCACAAAGACAGCATAGTCTTTCTTTACCTGCCGAAATCAGCTCGAGCTCAAATGCAGCCGATGGCTTCTCGGCACCGAGGTCGACAAGAGCGTTCGTGACGCCCTGATGGCCCTGGCGGATGGAGTCTTTTTTTAAAATTAAAAAAAAATTTTTTTTTTAAAATTAAAAGAAGCAAAGTAAGCAAGACAGGACTAGTGTGCTGCATCTCAGCTTGTACGCTACCGTCAATGGGCGCGTTGCCAAAGCGGTCGACCGCGTTCACGTTGGCGCCCTGGGAAACCAGGAACTGCACGACCTCAATGTGGCCCTCCGACGAGGCCACGTGCAACGCCGTGCGCATATCGTAGTCGCCCGCGTTGACGTTGACCTGCTTGCCCTTGACCATGCGCTTGATTCCCTCAAGGTCGCCCTTGCTGGCGGCAAAGAGCAGGCCGACGACCTACGGAGGTCCAAGAGAGGTTTGCGTTGCAGGCAGGCAGCACGGATACGTACGTGCTTCTCGTTCTCCAGCTCAAAGTCGTTCACCTCGATCTCGGGCGGCGACGACAGCGACGTTAGCTCGACCTGGTCCATGTTGCGGCAGTTGAGTTCTGCGAAAAGAACCGGTCAATTCAACTGATAGGAGACCACCCCCCCAAAAAACAAAAAGGCAAAAAAATTGTTTCCTTCTCCCTGTCATTGAGAGGAACATGCCCGGCACACTGAACGGGCGGAGAAATGTGATCCCCCGCCGGGTGGTGGGTACACCGAAAAGTAAGATCAAAAAGACAAAAAAGGAAAGTTTTTCATCAATGATAATCGAACGCAACGCACCCCTTCATTTTCACCCAACTCACCCCGTGCACCACCACCACCTGATGGCCGAGCTGTCCTGGTCGTTTAGCAAGTCGTCGACGTCCCAGCCGGCGACGTTGTTCTCCACCTCTGAAGGAGTCAAATCCAGCAACTTGAAGGAGGACCACCTCGCGGTGCTCTTCGCCTCCGTGGCCGAGGACGGCCAGAGCGTGACCAAGGCGCACTTCCTGGAGGTCATGCGGTACAACGGGATCCAGCCGACCGACCCGCGCATCGCGCAGACCGTGGCCAACCTGACGCCCTACGGCGACAACGACGAGCTCGACTACCGCATGTTTGCCGCCGCGGTGCGGGACAACAGCATCATGGTCGAGCGCATTCTTCAGGGCAGCTTTGTCCTGGGCAAGTTTGGCGACTTTTCCAAGGACATCCAGAGTCTGTTTGAGGAGACGCGCAAGAACACTGGCGGCAAGGTGGCCGTGTACATCCCCCAGCTGGGACGCGTCGACCCGGACAAGTTTGGTCTGGTCATTACGACCATCGATGGCCAGCAGCTCGCCCTCGGCGACGCAGACGAGGACTACTGCATCCAGAGCACGAGCAAGGTGCGAACTTTTGTGTTTCAGATTTCAGCAGCTTATTAAATAAATAAATAAAAACAAACAAATAAATACAGCCTATCAACTATTGCATCGCACTCGATACCGTCGGCGAGGAAAAGGTCCATCGACACATCGGCCACGAGCCCAGCGGCCACGGCTTCAACAACCTGTCGCTCGACAAGAACAACAAGCCGCACAACCCCATGATTAACGCTGGCGCCATCATGTGCTGCTCGCTCATCAAGATGACCGAAAGTGCAGCAGATCGGTATGTACTTGGTATGGGGGGAAAAAAAAAAAAAGAACTGACGATGCTCGCTTAGCTTTGACTATGTCATGCATGTGTGGAGTGAGCTTGCTGGCAGCCGCGTCAAGTTTGACAATGCCGTGTACCTGAGCGAGCGCGCCACGGCCGACCGCAACTTTGCCCTTGCCTATTTCATGCGCGAGAACAACGCCTTCCCTGAAAACACAAGCTTGCAGGACATCCTTGAATTCTACTTTCAGTGCTGCTCCATCCAGACGACTACGCGCCAGATGTCCATCGTCGCAGCCACGCTGGCCAGCGGTGGTGTCAATCCGTACACGGGCAAGCGTGTGTTCAAGCAGAGCACGGTCAAGCACTGCCTCTCGCTCATGTACTCGTGCGGTATGTACGACTTTTCCGGCGAGTTTGCCTTTGTCGTCGGCCTCCCCGCCAAGAGCGGGGTCAGCGGCTGCTTGGTATGTGAAAAATAACATTTTATAAATAAATAAATAAATAAATAAATAAATAAATAATTGTGCTATTTAGCTTGTCGTCATTCCCAACGTGATGGGCTTTGCTGTGTGGTCGCCTCGCCTCGATTCCATGGGCAATTCCGTGCGCGGGGTTGATTTCTGCAATCGTCTGGTGCAAAACTTCAACTTCCATAACTATGACAGCATGGGTGGCAGCAACAAGAAGGACCCTCGTCGGAGCGCGCAGCACGACACCAGTGACAAGGTCGGCCGACTCCTCAGCGCCGTCAAGCTCGGCGACCTGACAGAGATCCAGCACCAGTTTGGCCAGGGTGTTGACCTCAATATCTCGGACTATGACGGTCGAACGGCGTTGCACATTGCCGCTTGTGAAGGCTGGGTACGGTGGCAAGAAAAACACTTTGTTGTTTATTCATGTGGCTTTAACTGCTTCTAGGAGCCGATCGTCAAGTTCCTCGTCCAGAAGGGCGTTGACGTAAATGCACGTGATCGCTGGGGCCACACGCCCTTGTCCGAGGCACAGTCTTTTGGACACAAGAACATTGTCAAGTTTTTCCTCGACAACGGAGCGATCGAAGAATGATTCTCTTGCTAACAGTAAAAATTTCTTGTTCTTTGTTCAAAGTCTACAGTAACTGTTGTTGTTGTTTCCAAGCGCAAATAAATACAAAAAATCGCAATTTAGGTTATCTGGTTATAGGTAAATGCAGCGTCGGGAAATGCAATTGGAATAGCGCGTATATCATCAAAGTAGACAGCGCCCCGATGGGCCTGGAACGAACACACGACGGTGAGCGTGAGCGGCTCGGTCGAATTGAAGCACAGGGTAAACTGCCGCAGCTGCCAGTCCAACTCGTGCAGCGCAAAGTGCTCTAGGCCCTGCACTATGATGGCCCCACCAAAGCTGGCAACGGCGCTGATGGTGATGTCGATCGAATCGAGGCCGTGGGCACCAAAGTAAAGCTGCTCCACACGCGACCATCCAGAGACGACGACGGCAGCGGTTCGTGCGGGCAGCACGACGGTCTGCTGGATGGACGTATGCAGGGGCGTGTCGCAGAGGTAGGCGTTGGGAAGGATCTGCATGCGGGCCATCAAAGTCCCTTGGACGGGGAGGATCGCCGGTTTGCCCGTGTCATAGTAGGACAGGAAAATAGCGCCAATGCTGGGGGTCCACCCGACCGTGCCAAGCTCAAAGCCGTTGTTCTCGAGGACGCCTTTGCACTCGAGGGCCGAGGGCGTGCGCACCCTAATGTACACATAGGTGGTGACTTCGTGGAAGGCGTTCTCGGGGGCTACACGGACTTCATAGAGGGTCTCCGGGCTCAGATGGCGCACCTGCATCTGATGCTCGCGAATGCTGCCGAGATTGGAGAAAGTCGTCGTCGTTGCGTCCACCCGGCGTGCTTGGACGACGTAACCGAACGCGTGCTGCACGGGCTCCCACGAGAGCTGCACCGACTCGTCTAGGATCTCTGAGCACATGACAGACTTGACGGGTTCGATTGCTGTAAACGACGAAAGAAAGAGGCAGTTAATGAAAAGCCAAAAACAAGAAATCTACTAGTATATTTTTTGTACGTGAGAGGTCCAACATTTCCGAGCCGAAAGACACAAGACGACGGAGGCCATAGTTTCTGAGGAACGCGCGCCAAAACAAAAAGATCCGACCACGCATCTTGTCATACTTGGTCATGGTCGAGGCGTCGCCGGACATCCAACCGTTGGACTGCTTGTGGTAAAACTCGACCGCGGGGCAAGTGGCGACCTTGAGACCATGCCGTCTCACGCGGTAGAAAAAGTCCTCGTGCTCGCCGACCTTGTACTGCTCGTCCCACATGCCCATGGAGCGGATCGTGTCCACGCGGGCCACAAACAAATTTGGGATGATGTCCACGAGCGTGCAGTCGTCGTTGGCGCGGCCGCGGTTTCCTGCGAGCAGTTCAAACACGCCCTGATTGTAGTCGACGTTGATCAGGCCGCTGAAATCAAAGCCGTACAGCGTCACGTCGTTGGGGTTTTTCGCGCCTGCAATGTCAGCTGCCCCACTCGCGACCGCGTGCACGAGGATGCCAATGTCGCTGTGTGTGCCGAGCACAAAGTCGTCGTCCAGCGTGAGAAAGAACTGGGTCTTGATGCGCCTGAGCATCTCGTTGCGGCCGGCACTCAGACCGACGTCGTAAGGAAGGACCACGTACTCAAACTCGGTGGCGGTGGCGGTGGCGGTGGCGGTGGCGGTGGCGGCGCCTAGATCGTTGCTGCTGTCACCGTCGTCGGCCACGATGATGCGGATGCTGGGGTACCGCCGACGGATCGAGTCGACCAGCTGAAATACTTTGTCCATCCGGCTCACGGTCTTGATCATGATCGTCACCAGCGAGTCGAGCGCGTACACGGGCACGGTGAGCGATGCGGCGGCGGCAGCAGTGGCAGCGTCCTTGTGCTCGTTTACATCCACACTGAGAGAAAGTGACGATGCGGATGATTGTCCGCGTTGCAGGACAACAAGCTCAGAGAGGACAAAGTTGGCGGCGGCCACGGTCAAGCCTCGGACGGCGATGCGCTGAACGTGTCGTTCGTTCCCAACACAGCTGAGCGTCCGCAGGGTCCCATCCGACGACAAGCAGTCGCTGGCAAACGGCGGGAGGACGTTGGACAGGACGATGTCGAGGTTAGTGGCCCCATCTGACGAGGCTAGCGTGATACGCACGTCAACGAGCGTCCAAGACGATCTGCTGACGACTCGCCAGCCGTCGGTACCGCGCAGGGCCGTCTTCGATCGGGCTAGGGCGACAAACTCTGGTCCGTGAATCTCGAGTGTCTCGTCTCGGGAAAACGGCGTGCGCAGAGCGAATATGTGCTGTGCTTGGGCGATGACACTGGTGTCCGATATGTTGAGCCGTCTGGACACGTGGCCAAAAAAGTGCAGCGACGTCGAGGTGTGGACGAGTTTTTGCAGGCTGCTGCGCGAGTGGTTCCGCGGGGAGAACAGCTCGTGCGCTCGCCAGAAGGGGAGGGGATAAAAGACCTCGGGATCAAATATCTTTATGGACGAGACTTGCGCTGCGACTGACCGACGAAGCGAGGCGGTCATGATCTGTGCACCGGCAATGCTGTCGATGTGGTGCGGTTGCAACAGCGCGCGGTACGCCTTTGTGATGGCCATGGGACCGACCGCGCTGAAGACCTTGGGATCGTACGTGGAGCTGTTGAAAGCAAGCCGCAGGGCGGCAGCGGCAAGCTCGGACTTGACAGGCAGGCCCATGAGCCCCGGCGCGAGATAGTGCTGGCCCCCGGTGAGGCACCAGGCGCATTCGCTGCCAGCAACGTCCTTACCAACAAATCCGTTTGCGATAAGGTACTCTGTGCCGTCGGCGGCATCGGCATCGGCATCGGCATCGGTCGCGTCCTTGTAGACCAGGGGCTTGAGCAGGATCGCGTCCAGGTCGCTGTACACGCCCCCATTGAGATAGAGCAGGCAAAACCGGAGATAGTCGGTCAGGTGCGAGTAAAAGTAGGGCCCGCTGCGCCATCGGTCAATGTCCTTCACCCAGTCCTTGCCTCCGGGGCACTGCTCGCCCAGCTGCTGGATAAAGTCGTCGTCCAGGCGCACAATCGTGATGTTGTAACCAAGCTGGGTGTACTCGGCAAAAAAGTCCATCGGGAGGTGCGAGGCGTACATGACCAGCTGCGCGTCCGGGTGCTGGTAAAAGTACGCGTCCAGAACAAGCCACTGCCGCGGCTGGAACGTCTCGGCCGGCGTGGTCCACATGAGCATGACCACCAGCGGAGAGGGGCCATATCGGGGGTTGACGGTAGGGCGTGTTGCGGGTGGTGCCGGGCACAGCCACGGTAACCTCTGAGGCAAAGCCGTGCTCAGCTCGCGCGTGATCGACGACGGCGGCAGCAGCAGCCCCACAAGAAGGGCCACACACAGGGCCGTCAGCACTGCTCGCAGCATGAAAAAACGTGTTGCACTCGAAACAAACTTGAAACCAGGCATGCGATTGTTACTTTCCGACCGTGAATCGATGATCGACCCGGCCCACCCAGTGTGCTCGATGCCACTAGGCACCCTTGGTCGGCATGATACGCGTGCATCGATGAGGGCAGGGAACGACAAGGGGACAAGGGCCGACGTGAAACCAGACTCAAAAAACGTTGAAATACGTGTGCGGGGCGCACACTTGCGTTCAGTATGGCGGCGGTGCGTCCTGCCGTTCGGCCCTTTCGGCCACCACCAAGTCGGCGCCCGCCTCCCAGTGGTCAGCAGCAGCAACACCAGCAATACGGACCCACTGTGCACGCACCGCTGCCGCCGCCGCCGCCGCTGCAGGCGTTCTCGCAGCTGAGTCTGGTGATGCCTCTGGTTCCAGCAGCACAACAAAAGTGGCGGCAAGATCTTCAACGTGCTGTGTCAGCAGAGGAGGTCGCGGGCGCGGTCGCGTTTGCAGAGTTCAGTGCCGGCGAGACCTGTGACGGATGCCGTGCCAGACAGTTCAAGTTTGTCGACATGGGCCAGCCGGGCGCGGTGCATTTGCACCTCTTACCTTGTTTGCACAAGTTTTGCGATGCGTGCTGTGTTGTGCTGGCGAGCACCCACTCTGTGCCAACGTGTTCAGTGTGCTTGGAGGCATTTCGAATTGAGGTGAGTAGTAGCACATACCGTTTTACCACAAAAAAAAAAAAAGCAAACCTCATACAAAAAAAGGACGTTTGGCCGAGCATACGAAACCTCAGCCAACTTACCATTCTCTGTGGGAAATGCATGCATATGGGATTTACCACCCAGCCAGCGCATCGTGTCTGTACCATGTGCCACCATTTCTATTGCACCAATCATGCAAGGTTGTTTTTTTTTTTTTTACTGCAAATGAAAATAGAAAACCTAAAACCCAACCTGAAAAAAAAAAGAGACCACATCGCCTCGAGTTTGCATAACAACAACCACCTTTACCCTGGATCCATCACCAGTGCAACAAAGTCCTGCACCCGCGGTTCCACTCCTGCCGTGTCTTGAATGTCCCCGGCCTGCCAACACAAAGTAATACAAAGAGCAAGTGGCATTTTGACTTTAAAGGCAGCTCTGTGCAGATGTACCGTTTGCAATACATTCCTGTGCCCAGAGCATGCGTTTAATCATCACAGTGTGTCCATGCACGAGGCTGTGCTCCTGGCGCAAGAACCCCTTCCGCAGCCCCTCAATATCAACGTACCGATCTCGCGGGCGGGAGTTGTCCCGTGCAGCAAGTGTCCCCACGACTCGTTTGCTCCCGCCACGACTGTGTGCGAGACGTGCAACCAGCTCAACCAGCCGAGTTTCCTGTGTGTTACCCATGCGAATGAACATGCGGATGGCCTTGTGCACTTTCCGACACCGGTCAAACAATCGGTATTTAATAATTTATTTTTTTTTAATGACTGATCTTGCTCTTGATGAAGCTGTGTGGCCCAGTCACCCTTGCACCACAGGACGCCCTCAGGTCTCAAAATTGCGCAATGTGTTCTCTCCCGGGGCTTGGTCCGAAGGGGTCGACAAAAGGTTTGGTCAATCTATTTTTCTATTAAATTTATTTTTTTTTTTTTTTGTCAAGGCCCTGTGGCCTCGGAGAAGTATTGCGAATCCTGCGATCAATACTTTTGTACGTTTCATGGTGATTCTCATGCGGCACAGGCCCGGCCGCAGCACCAGCATGTGTGCATCACTGCGACGCCCAACCCCTTTTCGTTCATCCTGTGTGCGCGCCATTCAATGTCGGAAGTTGCAGCATACTGCACGACCTGCAAGCTGCTCGTCTGCCGCCACTGTGAGAAGTGCGACGCAAACCCAGGCGTCCAGGGGCACACAACAGACAACATGCCATTGGACGCCAAGATCGCCCTGATGCACGAGTTGCGCCCAAGCCTGCAGGAGCTGCACCGGTCGTACCTCCCCTCTCTGGACACAGCCGTCGCCGAGCTGGACGTTTGCGCTCGCAATCTGGAGTTGCGCCTGGCGGTGGTACAAGCCTTTGTGCGCGACGTGTTTGACGACCTCGAGGACGAACTCGACCTGCGCCTCAGCCACTTCTCGCGGACCCAATGGTTTGGCGGCCAACAGCGGTCGTTCAGCGAGGGCAATGATGACAATCAGGCGGTCGTCTTTAGTTTGCGCCAGCAGCTCGTCGAAATTCAGGAGCGGCGAGCCTTTGTCGTTAGCAACATCCAGCTCGAGACCGCGGCCAAGATCAAGACCACTGATTTGCAGCGCGAGGGACTGTTGTTGATCCGCTCGCATGTCGCAGACGCCATCGCCCGCTCCGACTTGCTCTTCGCCATCGTCAGTCAACAGGCCAGCAGCCGCCATCTGGAACGCGACCTCGCCATCAACGAGATCATCAAGCTCTACCGCCTGGTCAGCTCTCGAGTGCGCTTTTTCGAAAACACCAAGCCCACGCTTGCGCCACTCTGCTGGGAAACTCTCCACTTTGTCATGCCACAGGATGGCCCGTGGTCCGTCGCGCCCAAGCAGCTGGGCCGAGTCATCTGGGGCGGCCCCGAATCTGGTACGGACGGCTATAATACAGTATAGGCTTTTTTTTTTCTCATCAATTTATGCAGACTCGACGTATGACCCGGACACCCCACCCGGCTTTGTGCGGATACAAAGGGGCATGGCGCGCACGGGACTTCTAGCCCGCGACCTGAGCAAAATCGGGGCCATGCGATTGGGTTCGTTTGGTCGTTACGGCTCGGAGAAGGGAGCATTCAAGTTTTCGCTTTCCCTGACTGCCCTGCCGGACGGCACCCTCGTCGTGTGCGACACAAACAACTGTCGACTGCAGTGCGTCCCTCCGCAGTGCTTCACCGGCCTCTTGCTCAACCAGTCGCTGTCGGATCTGCCAGCTTCTGCTGCCGTCGCCACTGCACAACTGCCTCAAGCTGGTGGCGGACCAAGTGGCGATGACACATTGCAACAACCGTCCACGCTATCGGCGCTCGTCACCGTGATCGACCTTGCCCCGTCGTATCCGCGCTGCGTCACCTACGCAGAGCTCCGGGGAGAGCCTCGCATTATCGTCGCCATGTACGGAGGGCCCGCGGGCAACGGAAAGCTGCGATCGTACGCCCTCGATGGCACGCCTTGCTTCAACGAGGTCAATATCGCCTGCCCCAACCCCAAGGGCGTCCTCTGGGTCCCCTCTAGCCGCTCTGTCCAGCTGCTGGCCTCCTCAAACGACAACACCGTGGTCGCGTACGACGATCGCGGACGCCAAGTGTGGGCCTCCGAAGGTGGTGGATTAAAGGGTGCGCGTGGACTGGCGCTGCTGCGTGGCGCCCAGGAGGTGGCCGTGGCCGATGAGAAGGGCAACTGCTTGCACGTGCTCGACATCAACGACGGCCGCTTCCTGCGCTACATCGGAGTCAATCAACTCGAGGGACCAGTCCGGATGGCAACAGTTTCGGGCGGCGAAGTCGTCCTTGTATCGGAGAATGATGCAAGCCGTGTCTCCATCTGGACAGCCAACGGCAACCGACTCCACGTTTGGGGCACCCGAGGCAAACTAGCGGGACAGTTTGTCCGTCCGAGTGGAATCGTCGTCTACCCAACTGGGCACATTGCGGTCGTAGACCTGTCTCTTGGGCGTATTCAGTTGTTTTAAAATGGAACATAAGAATTTTTTTTATTTTCAAAGTTTTTGGAGAGCATCTTTTATATACAAGGTTGTCGTCGTCACAAAAGAGTCGTACATGTTTTAGGGAAAGAGAAGGGGGGGATAAAAAAAAGAGACAATTTGAATTTTTTTTTTTTTTCGTCGTTCAGTCAGAGAAGGTCATCTTCTTGCCCTCAAACTTGTTGAAGCCACCGCTGGCACCGCCACGTCCACCGCGGAAACCACCACGGCCTCCACCACGGGGGGCACCGCCACGTCCGCCACGAGCGCCACCACGGCCACCAAAGCCTCCACCAAAGCCTCCGCCGCGACCTCCACCAAAGCCACCGCGGCCTCCACCACGACCACCGAAGCCGCCAGGTGATGCGTTACCATCGCGTTGTCGCTCAGGGGCATAGTCAAGAGTGATCTGTCGGCCATCGACCTCGGAGGCTTGCAGGGACTTCAATGCTTGCTCGGCCTGCTCGACGGTCTCAAAGTCGACGTGGCCAAATCTGGTTAGGAAAAAAAAGCGATTTAGAAAAGACTTCGTTCCTATATAACTAAAAATAAAATAAAAAATACCCTCTGCTCTTGCCAGTCTCGCGGTCTGTTGCGACACGGGCAGACTGGAAGCCATCGGCGCTGCCAAAGTGCTCGCTGAGGTAGTTGTTGTCGACGTTGTAGGAGAGGTTCTTGACAAAAAGGGTTTTTGAGGGGGCAGAGCCGCCAAAGCTCTGGCGACCACCAGCACCACCGTTGGCGTTGCCACCAAAGCTCTGGCGTTGGGGCTTCTCGTTCGACTTGGAGATGTTGACAGCACGGCCGTCGAGCTCCTTGCCGCTGAGCTTGAGCGCCTTCTCGACACCGGCAGCATCGGCAAACTCAACAAAGGCAATGCTAAAAAATAGTTTTATTTTTTAAGCACGAGCATATTAATTTCATGCGTGTTTATGTACCCCTTGGACTTGCCCGAGTCACGGTCGTACTTGACGGAGGCCTTGACGATCTTGCCGCACGACTTGAAGAAAGCAGTGAGGGAATCGTCGTCGGTGTTGTAGGACAGCGAGCCGACAAAGACCTCGTTGCTTTGGGGACCACCAGCGACGGCAGCCTGCTTGCTGGCGGGAGCGTGGTCCTCCTCAGCCTTGCGCTTGTTGTTTTGCTGTTGGGGCTTCTTGGGGGCCTCCTCCTCCTCCTCCTCCTCGTCGTCGTCATCCTCCTCTTCGTCATCCTCTTCCTCCTCTTCGTCGTCCTCCTCGTCCTTTTTGGCGGCGGCGGGCTTGGTCGAGGTCTCCATCTCCTCCTCCTCGTCGTCCTCCTCTTCCTCGTCGTCCTCCTCTTCATCGTCGTCCTCCTCCTCCTCCTCAACCTTCTTGGCAGGGACGGCGGCCTTGGGGGCGGCCTTGGCAGGGGCAGCTGCGGGCTTGGCGGCGGCCTTGGCAGGGACTAATAAACAAAGAAATAAATTTAAAAAAAAATACCATCAAAAGAGAAAGATTTGGAACGAGGGATAGAGATTCTCAGTCTGGAACCAGCATAGGACTCAACAGGTGTGTAAAGACACTTCTGACGGTAATTCCATAATTGTGTAAGCTTTTCTTTCATCACTGAATCTCTCCCCCCTCTCTTCCCAAGTAAAAAAAAAAAAAAAAAGGGAAGAATAATCGTACCGGCAGCGGGCTTGGCAACGGCCTTCTTGGGTGGCTCCTCCTCGTCGTCCTCGTCCTCATCTTCGTCATCCTCGTCCTCATCATCCTCGTCGTCGTCCTCCTCCTCCTCCTTGGCGGCGGGCTTGGCGGCGGCCTTGACTGGGGCGGCGGCAGGCTTGGCAGCAGCGGGCTTGGCGGCGGCGGGCTTGGCGGCAGCCGCCTTAGGGGCAGGCTTGACCTCCTCCTCCTCGTCGTCGTCGTCGTCCTCATCATCATCTTCATCGTCGTCGTCCTCATCGTCGTCCTCCTGCTGGACGACTATCACCAAAAACCAGTCTCAGCGACTACAACGACAAAAAAAAAAGATATCATACCCTTGGGCGCGGGGGCGGCCTTCTTGGCAGCGGGGGCGGGGGCAGCAGCCTTAGCAGCAGCGGGCTTGGCAGCGGCGGCGGCCTTGGGGGCGGCCTTGGGAGCAGCAACAGACGCCTTGGGGGCCATTTGAAAGAATCCGATTTTTCTAAAAAAGAAAAAAAAAAATTTAGATGTGAGAAGGCAGTCGCAGGGGAAGAAAAGGTGGGGGAGGTTCATGCAGAAATAGAAGGAATAGCAAAGAGCTGGACGAGTCAGGGGGGGGGGGGGGGGGGGGGGGGGGGGGGGGGGGGGGGGGGGGGGGGGGGGGGGGGGGGGGGGG
>Ga0302230_10000190_pt1 | contig 60626 bp, 55 predicted proteins | sample II_Palsa_N2_1_FD_193523 | JGI IMG/M metagenome (GOLD analysis project Ga0302230, IMG submission 193523) | Peat permafrost microbial communities from Stordalen Mire near Abisko, Sweden - II_Palsa_N2_1 | ecosystem: Environmental > Terrestrial > Soil > Palsa > Peat permafrost | place: Sweden... | reverse complement strand
CGTAGTCGCGCCCGCTCGCATCCGTCGCGCGAGCTACGAGCGCCGCAAATGCATCCCGCAGTTCGGGATACTTCGTCAGCAGTGCCTTCATCACCGCGACATTGCTGGCATACGCCGTATTCGTATTCGAAACGTCCGCCGCCTGATACTTCACAATCAAATCCAAGTCATTCCCCACCAACTCTGGGAAAACGTCAGCCAGCTTGTAGGTTACGGTTCCGGCAGCCAGATCCACCGTTTTTCCGTCGGCCGGCAAATCGGTAGGTTGCGCTTTCTGCGATTCATCGTACAGTTTGTCCGTGGCTGCCGTGCTCATGAAGGGCAGCGGAGAAATCAGAGAACGAGCTTCCAGGTAGTAGAACCAGGCATTGTGCGCCTGGCCTTTCGTATGGAAATCCCGGGCGCGGCTCAGGAACCAATCGCCATCGTGTCCGGCAATCTGCGATGTCTTCACGTACAGGCCGCCAACTTTCCAATCCGAACCCAGTTGCTGCAAAATCCACGAAACCGTGTGCGGACCCTTCGAGGAAGGCACGTCAAGAATCACGACGCCATATTTTCCCGGCGGCAGATTGCTCAGGTAGAAGGCGGCACTATCCGCCGTCTGGCCGTTCCGGCCGAAAACGCCGCAGTAAAATTCCGCGCGCGCAATCGGCGCAGTTCCCTCGGCCTCAAGCAAAAACGGGGGCCGCACCGTTGCCTTTGTACCCGCCAAGGTGATTTGATTGTCCTTCACGGTCGTTTCAACCCCGGAGAAATCGGAGGCTAGGCTGGGAATCGCAGCCTGCCGGAGCGTGGCCGCGTCGCCTTTCGTCGCAAGGTCGAAATAATGCTGTCCCGCATTAGTGAGAGCGGTGCGCGTAGCCGCGTCCATATCGCTGGCAATTGTGCAATTTTCCGCAAACGAGGCGGATGTGGTTCCAAACACTGCTAGGAACGGGACGAGTCCCACAATCGCGCATCTCAAACGAAGCAGGACAAACCATCTTGCATTCAACACTTTTCTTCTCCGTGAAAGAGAAATTGTACGCTCTATGGGAGTCCCAATAAGCGCAAGAAGTTGCACATCGCCCACGCAGCCCAAATTAAAGTTGGGCTTGCAAGAGCGTAAAGTCAATACGTTCTATAGGGTAGCGGAAAGCTGGCCAAACTTGTGCCGGCCAGACCAATGTCGGGAGCGGTGCTAAAATTGCTCTTAGAAAGTTACCGCCTCCCGTTAAGAGCTACGAAGTCAGTAAAAGAGGTCAGGAGTTGCAATGAGCTTTAACATAAAGGTCGCAGGATTACTGCTGGTGGCTGTTGTCTCGTGTTCCATCGCGAGCCACGCGGATACGCAACCGGCGCACCGGGTGCACACCAAGAAGAAAGCGTTGCCGCCGCCACTGCCCTCCGGCACGCAAGGTCCAGTGCCTCAGGTTCCGCTCGATGCCATCCCCGCCATTGCGCCTCAAGTCACATACGAGGGCGGGCTGCTGACGATTGTCGCGCCCAATTCAACCTTAGGCGACATCCTGCGCAGCGTCCGAAAGCACACCGCTGCGGAAATTGAAGTTCCAGCCACCGCCAGTGAGCGCGTAGTCACGCGTCTCGGCCCGGCCCCCGCGCGGGAAGTTATGGCCGAACTGCTGAACGGATCGCGTTTCAACTATATTTTGCTGGGATCGCCCGCGGATGCGAACGCCCTTGTGCGAGTCGTATTAGTCGCCAAGACGCCAGATACTCCAGCTGGACAGCCTGCGGAAAATGGCGCCGCTCCTGCGCCGGTGGCGAATGCGCCGGCTCCTGAACCCCCAGCCGAAGAAGCTACAGACGATAGCGCCGACCAGAGTGCAGCGGAGGCCGAAGAACCCGCGCCCGCGCCTCCGCCGGAACAGCCCGGAGTAAAGACTCCGCAACAATTGTTGCAGGAAATGCAGCAACGCCAATTGATGATGCAGCAGCAGTCGGGCCAACCGGGGCAACCGGGCATCTATCCGCCACCTGGCGGCTTGCCAGGTCCGGGACGACCACAGCAACCGCAGCAGCCGCAACAGCAGGATCAGTAACTAGTTGAAATGAAAGTAGCGGTTGTGTTGAATCGCTTACGGTCTGTTGCCGGCGCGAATCCAGCGCAAGGGCCAACTCGTCGGCAAAGGTTTGATGGATCGAGAGGCTACTTCCTCATCTGCGGAGGCGTGCAGAGCTTCTTGCAGGAGCCCCCAGTCGTGTTCTACATCGGGTTCTGAAACTTTCGGGGCATTTCCCCGGCGCAACTCCTCCCGCAATCTGGCCTCGAGAATTTGCTGCGCGAATCTTTTCGATGAGTCCGAGGCGAAAATGTTTCCCGGGACCATGCCAACGGTCACCGCTTCATCTCCCATGTCCACCAGGAGTACCGGATGCCCGTCACGATCAAAACCCGGCGCGGCATTATTCATAGTTCGTCCCAGGTTCTTTTCCACACGGCCGGGTTCGGAAACATCCTCCGCCATCAGATGATTCAGCTCGAGTTCGTAGGACCTGCGATCTTCCGCTCCGATCGGCGGTTCCAGGCCACGGTCAGCGTTATAAACCAGCGCGTCGCGCCCGGGATAAAAGCGTCCGGCAACGGTGCCCACGTAGACCGCCGCCACTGAGCCTGCAAACACCGGACTTACCACGGCACTGGGCACAATATATTTTTTTGATTTGAAGAACGACTCCACCACGCCGTGCACCGGGGTGCTGCGCGCCTCGCTGCCCGGAACCTGCGGGATCACATAGCGCGAGAACTCCAACCGGGGATGGCGTGTGCTGTACTTCACCATGGTCTTCGCCATCTGCTTCGGTGTCGTGATGCCGACATCAGCCACCACGCTGCGGTGCAGCGCCTTCGGGTAGTAGAAGTTGATCACGTCCTTGGCAAAATCCGCGCAGTTATGAGAGACCGTATGGAAGTGAGACTCGTTCGCCGACGAGTTATACACGCCGATAAATGCCTGATCCTGTTCTGCGGAGGTCTCGATTTCAAAGGCATAAGAAGCCCGGTCATACGCCGAGCCTACAAGTTCATACCAATTCCCGCCCGGAGCTTCTCCGCTCTTCAAATCCGGAGCGACAGCTTCCAGATGCTTGCGGCGGTATTGATCGCGAAGAAACGTAACTACCTTCGGATCCACAAACAGCGGAATATCTTCCGTACGCTCGACCGCGTAAAGATAAGGAATCAACGGAATCGCTACCCAGTCATAGCCGCCCACTCCGTCGTAACGGCTGATGACAGCGCCCAGTTCTCCCGGAGCGCAAGGCCGCAGCTTCAGCGGAGTCTGGGCGCACACTCCGGACAAATACACGGCGGCGTGTCCTGTGGCCGTAAAAAATCCCAGCTTGCCGTAAGGTTCCTCCAACAACAGAGTGGCCGACGCATGGGCGAGACACACGGAGAACGCGACCATCGCCAAAGACAGTCCGAGCGTGCGGCGCAATTTAGCCTCGCAAGACATACCACTCCCTACGGAAACTCCCGTAGTTAAGAACCCCTTTTCACTAGATTAGTTGCTGCTAAACGGCAGGACCAGTTACGGAAGTCAAAATGTCAACAGGGACTCTGAGTTCGCTGCGGTCTATTTCACAGAAAACTAGAGACATCTGAGTATGTGAAAATAATATTAAATCTGGGATCAACTGGAAGGAAGGCGAAAAAGCTAATCAAACGAATTCAGTTTTTGAATGGCCCAAGCTGCGCTCTCTCCGACCACCCTGTCGTCGTCACTCACTAACTTCTCGAGCTGAGGGAGGAATTTTTTCTCTCCGCTGTTGCCCATGGCGATGAGTGCATTCCGTCGCAGCCCAGACCGTTTTGCCCGCCGCACCGGAGAGCCCTTAAATGTCCGGCGAAATTCTTCCTCGCTCATCTCAGCCAGCCATTCGAGAGCCGGATTCACCAACTCCGCGCGCGGCTGAAATTCTGCGGCATCGGTTGCAGGTGCCTTCCGATTCCACGGGCAAACATCCTGACAAATGTCACAGCCAAAAATGTGCCGCCCCATTCCAGAGCGGAGTTCTTCATCCTGCGGAACCGCACCACGCTTTTCGATGGTGAGATAGGAAATGCACCGGTTCGAATCGAGCCGATAGGGCGCGATCAACGCATCCGTGGGGCAAGCCTCGATGCACCGTGTGCAGCTGCCACAGCGATCGGGCGCGGGTAATCCCGGCGCGAGGTCGAGCGAAGTCAGAATCACGCCGAGAAACATCCACGAGCCGAGCTTCTGATTGATGAGGCAAGTGTTCTTGCCAATCCATCCGATGCCCGCATACTTCGCCACTACGCGCTCGACAATGGGCCCGGTATCCACGTAACAACGAGTCACCAAGTCGCCGGGTCCGACGGCATTTCTCAGCGCGCTCTCGACTCGCAGAAGACGCTCCATCACGGCATCGTGATAATCCTGCTGGCTCCATGCGTAGCGGGAAATCCAGCCGCGCTTCCGATTGTCCGCGGAATGATTTTGAAAGTCGGTCGAATACGGTGGCGCGGTGTTGTAGTTGATGGCGCACACAACTACGCTTCGCGCCCACGGGGCCGCGTTTTGGAGCGATGCGCGTTTCAGCCGCCCCTGCTCGTCGCGGGCTTCGAGATATATCATCTCGCCGGCATGCCCCTCGGCGATCCAGAGAGGAAAATAATCTAGCTCAGGAGAGTCCTCAACGGAGGCGATTCCCGACAGCGCAAAACCAGCATCCCTGGCGGCTTGCGTTACGGTGTTCGTAATTTCAGCGGAGCGAAACATGGATTTGGCGGTTCCAATTTGAAACTCGGTTTTGACTTTTTGTTTGCGAAATCGTTCTCCCGCTCTTGCTCAGCGTATAAGCTTTTCATCACAGAGTCACGCAACCTTAAAGCTGCGCGTTCTCCGAATTTGTTTCCCCAGGAGATAAGCGATATGCCGCAAACTACCCACGTACAAACTCCCACCACTCAAATCTCAGTGATTAACGAGAGCACCGTGCTGGCCGACACGGATGTCATCCCAGCCGTTGCGGCGCTACAGAAGCAAGTCACCAATGACTTCCGCCCCGTTTGGGGCACCGATGCTGAACTCACCATCGTTCCCAAAGGCTCCCAGCCAGCGACCGGGAGCTGGTGGCTGGTACTTCTCGACGACTCCGACCAAGCCAGCGCCCTTGGCTACCACGACCTCACCACCGAGGGGTTACCCATCGGCAAGGTTTTCGCCGCCAGCGATCTCAAAGCCGGAACCTCATGGACCGTTACCGCCAGCCACGAACTGCTGGAAATGTTGGGCGACCCCAACATCAATCTCACCGTCTTCGTGCAGAACAACAACACCGCGGGAATTCTTTATGCCTATGAAGTCTGCGACGCTTGCGAAGACGATAGCTTTGGCTACACCATCGACAATATCCTGGTTTCCGATTTCGTTTACCCCTCGTGGTTTGAAAGCTTCCGCACGGAAGGTTCGACACAATTCGATCGAATCAACAAAATTCAAACTCCCTTTCAGTTGCTGACCGGGGGCTATATCGGGATCTTTAACGTGACATCAGGCAGCGGCTGGCAGCAGAGTACGGCGGAGAAGCGTCCCACCAGCCTCCAGAACCGGGGCGTGGTCGGCACTCGCCGCGAGCGCCGCAACGTTCCTCACGACCTGTGGGTCAATAGCCTGCCGCAGCGCAAGATCATCGGCAATGCGCAGAAATACCGGCAGCAGCTGCAAAGCATTCAGCGCCGGCGCGAAGCCGCCTGAAAAGTTTCACTGGGTACTCCTGGTCTTTTGGCCCCGTGCGGCATGTGCGGGGCCCTTTTTCTAGGGCTTAGCAGAAGACACAGCTGATCCGTTGGGCGAGCAGTTCAGATTCCCAGCTTCTTGACTTCCTCGTTGTAGTACTTGCGGTAGAGAATGTCCCACTCCTGCGAGCCTTCGAGGATGGTGCGCTTCTGGCTCTCGATCTTCAGCCGGGCGGCTTGGTCGATCCTCGCTTCGTGGTTGAGAAGCTCTTCCAGAATCTTGCGCGTCTCTTGCCGGATGGTATTTGGGTCTTCGATGAAATCGACTTCATCCATCGACTTGAGCGCGTCGGCGACCGCCCGCGCCAGCACATTCACTTTGTCGCGGCTCAGTCTCACAGCACCGCCTTGTACTTGCGCACCAGTTCACTTTTCACTTTGCGAAACATCTCCTGGTAGTTGGCGCCGGTTTTGTTCATCTCGTCCGAGTAGGCCTCGAGAATCACACGCACTTCGTCGTTGATGCGGTCCTCGAGTGTGAGTTCATCGAGCAAGGCCGCGTGGACGCGCTCCGTGACTTTGGGCACGGCGGAGGTCTCGATTGCCTTGCCGGCAATCAATTTCTTGGTAACTTCGCGGGCCAGGTAGCCCACATATTCCTTGGAAAGCAGCATGAGCGGGTAGAATGTCCTGTATCAGCAGGGGTTTTGTTTGTGAAACATAGAGTGTAACACGGGATTCATAGCAGGGGAGCGGTCGCTCCAACCTGGCGCCGAGACCCGCTCGCAGCCTTGAAAAATTTGTGAGGCACTGGGGCAGCATCGAAGGGAAATAGGCATGAGCAAAAGGAGAGCACCGTTTGTCGCTGTGCTCGTCGCCGTTTCCACGGCTTACGACTTCTATCGGGGATACCACCAGGATCAATCAGTCTTAAGTGGCGTCGTTTACTCCGCCTGCGGCCTGATCGTGCTGGCGTTATTCTGGTGGCTGTATTCCACCTGGCAAAGCCTTGATTGACCAACCTCCCAACATTTCTGCTGGCACCTCCACCGCTGGCACGCGCCCACCCAAACAGCTACAATGATTTTGATAAGCAAAAATCCGCCATGTCGCCCATACCAGAAGATCTATCCATCCTTAAAGATGACATGATCGCCTTCATCGAAGGCCATGGCATGAGCCGTTTCCACGGCTACGTGGATTACGACGAGGTGCAGTGCGTCATGTGGGAGACGGGCGGCAATCCCGATGGCTGGAAAGATTTCGTCGAACTCGCCAAAACCGCGGGTGCGCCGTTCCTCACCATGCACTCCTGGAAACTGGCACGCGAGGAACTCGACGAGTTGGTGGAACGCTTGGCCCACTCGGAATTCACCGACGGCGACGACGTGGAAGACGCACGCTGGCTGCGCACTCACATCGGCAAAGTTGGCTTTCTGCAGCTCGGTTGGGCCTATCAGGGATCGATGTTCCTGTGCGAGTCCAGCACCGAGTGGTACGACCGCTACCAGCGACTGCTGGAAGTCTCCGAGGATTTCGGCGGCATCCCCATCGACGAACCGGACCAGGACGACGAGAATTAGTTGTGCGAGGAAGCGCGCGCTGGGAACTGGCCGCTGACGATCCGGCGCAAGTGCAGGCCTTGGCTGCGGCGCTTCACAATGTGCCTTGTCTTAACGCGATTGGCTCCAAGCGATCGGCGGATGGCAACTCTTTACCTACGCTAGCTCGTCTTCTGATCCGCCGCGGCTTGACGGACACCGAATCCGCCGCCCGCTTTCTCTCACCTTCTCTGGATCACCTGCATCTGCCCGAGCAGATGACCGGCCTCCGCTGCGCCGTCGATCGTATCGACGCGGCCATCGAACGTAAAGATCCCATCCTGATCTATGGCGACTACGACGTCGATGGAACGATGGCCATCATCATTCTCAAAACTGCCATCGAACTTTGCGGCGGAGCCGCCGACTTCCACGTTCCGCACCGCATTCGCGAAGGCTACGATATGCGCGACGATGTCATCGAGCGCGCCGCCGCCGCCGGCATTCGGCTCATCATCAGCGTCGATATGGGGATTCGCGCTTTCGCCCCCGCGGAAACCGCGCACCGCCTCGGCGTGGACCTCATCGTTACTGACCATCACCTTCCGGGGCCAGACGGCGTTCCAAAGGCTCACGCCGTGGTCAATCCCAATCAAGCCGGATGCAAGTATCCCTACAAGCAGCTCTGCGGCGCGGGTGTTGCCTTCAAGGTAGCCCAAGCCTTGATGCAGCGCCGTCTGCCCGAAAAAGATCAGACTCGCCTCTTGCTGTCGTTCATGAAGATTGCCGCCATGGCGACCATTGCCGACGCGGTTCCGCTGACCGGAGAGAATCGCGTCTTTGCCAGCCTCGGCCTCGACGCTCTGCGACGCGCCGTAAATCCCGGTCTCAAGGCTCTTCTGGAAGTGGCGCAAATTTCCACCCAGCGCCCGCCAAATTCCACCGAAGTTGCCTTCCGCATCGCACCGCGCATCAACGCTGCCGGACGAATGGATGTGGCCCGCGACGTGATCGAACTGTTCAGTGTGAAAGATGCCGATCGCGCCCGGCTGCTGGCTGGAAAACTTGATCGCCTGAACGCCGAACGTCAGGAGGAAGAGCGCCGCATTCTGCGCTCAATCGACGAGCGCATCGCCGGCGATCCCGCGCTGTGCGAGGCCTACTGCATTGTGGTGGATGGCGAAGGCTGGCACCGCGGCGTCATCGGCATCGCCGCCACACGCATCGTCGAGCGCTATCATCGGCCCGCCATGGTCATTTCGCGCGACGGCGAAGAAGCCTTCGGCTCCGGCCGCTCCATTCGGCCGTTTCATCTGCTCGAAGCTGTCGAGGCCAGCCGCAGTCTCTTCACCCGCTATGGCGGACATTCCCACGCCTGCGGCTTCGCCATGCCCTCGGCGAACGTTGCTCAACTGCGGGTGGAGCTTGATGCCTTCGCCCGCACCCGCCTGACCGCTGTCGACTTCGATCCCGTCCTCGATGTCGAAGCCGAACTGCACTTGAGCGAAATCACTCCCGCATTGTTTCGAATGCTAAGTCTGCTGGAGCCTTATGGCACGGGAAACCACGAGCCCGCATTCACCGCGAGGGATGTGCGTTTGATCGCACCGCCGAAAATTCTGAAGGACAAACACATCAAGTTGAAACTGAAAGCGGGAGAAAGAGAGTCTTCGCAACCAGAACTCTCAGCCATGGCGGTATTGACCACTCCTCGTTGCCATCCCGATGGCGCCGCAATCCGCCGCAATGAGAAAGACGAGGCCAGCGTCAGCCAACTGAGAACTGAGAACCGAGGGCTGAGAACTGTCTTCGACGCCCTGGGTTGGAACATGGCCGAACGCCTGCAACAATCTCCGCTACTGGCCGGCGACGCCATCGACATCGCCTTCACCGTCGGCCACAATGACCACCCCGATTTCAGCGGGATCGAGCTTACACTGCGGGATTTCAGGTCCGAATCGGCGTGCCGGCCAACACGAATCAAGTGAGCTTGATGCCGTTGAGTTAGATAATAGGGACGACGCGTTTCGACCGGTGCAGGACGTTTCCCAGGGGCGCCCATGGCTGGCCCAGAGCTCCTCACGGTGGTCTTGCCTAGCTCGAGGTTCCTAACGGCTCGCCGGCTAAAGACTACCTTCTGCTTGTTCACCGGCCCATTGCGTTGTAAAGTACCAAGCCAGTGGGGGTGTCCAAATGAAAACGATCTCAATAGCTATCCTCGGGCGGTGCGCGGCCATTTTGTGCGCGTCGACAATTCTCTTCGCGGCGGTAGCGGTGCAGGCGGAGCAGCGTCCAGCTATGACGACTCATGTGCCGGATGCCGTATCGAGCGGTGTAGCGGCCTTGGTTGGCCATCTTCCCAGCGCGCAGCACCTTAGCCTGGCGATCTCTTTGCCGCTGCGCAATCAGACGGAGCTCGACGATCTCCTACTGCAGATCTACGATCCGCAGAGTCCCAACTTCCGCCACTACCTCAGCGTGCCGGAATTTACCAACAGATTTGGTCCCTCTGAGGCTGACTACGCAGCTGTGCTAAGTTTCGCGCAGGCCAATGGCCTGAGCGTGATCGACAAGACTGAGAACCGCATGGTGCTGGACGTCGACGGTCCGGCGGCAAACATTGAGAGCGCGTTCCATGTGATCCTCGGCGTGTATCAGCACCCCATCGAGGCTCGAACTTTCTACGCTCCCGACCGCGAGCCGTCGATCGATCTTGCCGTGCCGATCCTGTACATTTCGGGGCTCGACAATTTTTCCCTGCCACACGCCAAGAACATCAGAACTACTCAGCAGCTTATCGGCGGCGGCAAAACCACGGGCTCCGGGCCGGGGGGAGATTTTATCGGAAGCGATATGCGAGCCGCTTACTACGGTTCAGGTCCGCTCACTGGCAAGGGGCAGTCGGTCGGGTTATTTGAATTGGCGGGATATCAGCTTAGCGACGTCATCAATTTCTTCAAGCAGGTCAAAGAACCCCTCAAAGTTCCAGTCAAGGGCGTATCGGTGAATGGTGCGATGTTAAACTGCCCGCCGGCGAGCTGTGACGACAGCGAGCAGGCGTTGGACGTTGAGATGGCGATCTCGATGGCTCCCGGACTGAAGCAGGTTGTGGTCTACGTGGGAACCCAGGATGCCTCCATCTTCGCCAAAATGGCATCGGACAATACTTCAAAACAGCTAAGCTGCTCCTGGGGATGGAGCGACAACGAGAGCGTGCTCGACCCGATCTTTGAAGAATTCATGGCGCAGGGGCAGAGTTTGTTTGTGGCTACCGGCGACGACGGTTCCGGAACGCCCGGCGATGTGGTGTGGCCTGCCGATGATCCTTATGTCACTGCGGTTGGCGGTACTGATCTGACGACCACCGGTCCGGGCGGGGCCTGGAAGTCGGAGACGGGATGGAACGGCAGCGCCGGCGCGCCTTCGAAGAATGGGATTCCGATACCCCCCTATCAACAGCTTCCGGGGGTCATCAACTCGTCGAATCACGGGTCGACCACACTGCGCAATTATCCGGACGTGGCGGCGGAGGCGAACACCAATCAATACAGTTGCTTTGATGGCGGATGCTTTGGGGGTAATGGAGGGACCAGTTATGCGGCGCCGCAATGGGCCGGATATACAGCCATGGCGAATCAGCAATCCCTGGCCCATGGTGGATCGACTCTCGGGCTCCTCAACCCTGCTCTTTATGCGATCGGTGTAGGTACGAGTTATGACAGCGATTTCCACGACATTGTAAGCGGGAGCAACGGAGGCTATTCCGCGGTTACGGGATACGATCTGGTGACGGGATGGGGAAGTCCCAACGGGCCGAATTTGATCGATGCCCTCGTTGGCAGCGCGAAGGATGAATAATTAATAGGCGGGCGCGAACTTGCCGGAAAATGGAGTGCGAAGAAACCGCTATTTGGTTCCGACGAACGATGGCGGTACTTCGGTAATCTTGTGCGGACGATACAGGTGACCTACCGTCATCTTCGGGGTTCAATCTGTCCAGCTTTTGGCGCGAGTCTGTCTTGTCCACTCATCCACTTTTCCGAATTTCGGGCGGTATCCGGCGAAGTGTCGCATCGCTGGTCCTGACTCTGTGCTTGCTGGGCGGATTTGTGCCCGCGCTTCTTGCCCAGAAGTCGGCAAAGTCGGATCGCAAGGTGCTCGTTTCCGTAAAGCCTGAGTATTCCGATCTGCTGAGGCATGCTCAAATCGGGGGCCTGGTTCGCCTGAAGGCAACCGTCAGTCCAGAGGGAAAAGTGAGCAGCGTGGACGTAGTGGGCGGCAATCCCATTCTCGCGGAAAGCGCAGTAAAGGCTGTAATGCAGTGGAAGTACATTCCCACCGCAGCACAGACCGTCGAAGAAATTTCTCTCAGCTTCACCCCGCACTAAATTTCTCTGCCAACGGTTTTCTCTCCACACTCTTTGTCTTAGCGGTTAGAATTCTCCTTGCATTCTCAATAGCGACCTGCGGTCCGCAAGCTTGCTACGGCGAGGCTTTCCATGACTCCACTCACTCCGGTGCACGAAATCTCCGCTGCTCGGCGGTTGGAGAATGTTCGCTACGCCATTCGCGACCTGGCCTGCGTGGCGGATGAAGTAATTCGGCAGGGCCACCAAGTTCTGCCGCTCAACATTGGCGATCCGCTCAGCTTCGACTTCCAGACTCCGCGGCACATTATCGAAGCCGTTTATAAGGCAATGCGCGATGGCAAGAACGGGTATGCGCCGTCGCCGGGGATTCCGGAGGCGATTGAAGCGATTCGGGGAGAGGCCGCGCGCAAGGGCATCACTAACGTGCACGATGTCTTCATCACTTCGGGCGTGAGTGAGACGGTCGATCTGTGCATCAGCGCGCTGGTGAATCCGGGCGAGGATATTCTTACGCCGAAGCCGGACTATCCGCTGTACTCGGCGGTGTTGTGCAAGTTGGGGATCGCGCTGAACACGTACGACCTTAACGAAGACGACGCCTGGCAGCCGGAGCTCGCCGACATCGACCGCAAGTTGACGCCGCACACGCGCGGTATTGTGCTGATCAATCCAAATAATCCTACGGGCGCGCTGTGCTCGCGGCAGATGCTGGAGCAGGTTGCGGAAGTTGCGCGTCGGCACAACCTGGTTGTGTTCTCGGACGAAATTTACGACAAGCTGATTCTCGAAGATACTCCGCACACCGCGTTCGCTTCGGTGGCGCCGGACATTCCCTGCATTACCTTCGGAGGCATGTCGAAGAACTATCTGGTACCGGGATGGCGCATTGGCTGGGGCATTGTCTCCGGCGACGCTGCCGCGATGAAGCCTTATACGGAAGGCGTTCACCGGCTGCTGCGGGCGCGGTTGTGTGCGAATCATCCGGAGCAATACGCCATCAAGCCGGCGCTGGAGGGTCCGCAGGATCATCTTGTCGAAGTGCTGCGCAAGCTGCGCTCGCGGCGCGACCTGACGCAGAAGTGGTGCGAGGCGACGCCGCGCGTGAGCTGCGTTTTGCCGCGCGGCGCGTTTTACTCCTTCCCGAGAATCGATATTCCGGAGAGCGACGAAGTCTTCGTCAAAGAACTGATTCGCCAGAAGCACGTGATGGTGGTGCACGGTTCGGGCTTCGGGCAGAAGCCGGGGACGCAGCATTTCCGGATTGTGTTCTTGCCGGATGAGAACACTTTGACTAAAGCTTACGCTTCGATTGGGGAGTTGATTCGGGAGCGCTATTAGCGTCGAACGCGCCTTCGAACCCTTTGGGCAAAGGATCGGGAAGGAAGGCCAGTCGCAGTAATTCCAGTTTAATTTGCGCCTCTGTCCAGTCCGGATGCTCATCACGCAACCGCACGCGGTTTAGTTCCCGCCCGAACATGCTCATCTCATAAGCGAGAAGCAGCTTCTGCTCGCCTGACATCGAACGATGAATCGCGAGTTGAATGGCTTCCGCGGCGGGGCTGGTATCGGTGGCGGGCACGGGAAAATGGTACCACGGCGACATCCACACGAGCGGATTACATGGTCGGCTAGATGCCGATGTTTAGGGCGCGGAGGGCGTCTTTGTAGGCTTCGCGGGCTTCGGTGAATTTGGTGTGGGCGTCGTGTTCGCGGAAGTGGGCGTCGTCCCATTTTTCCCAGGCGGTCATGGAATGGTCGGGAGTGGCCAGGGCTTCTTCGGCGCGAATGGTGGCGACCCATTCGTCAGTCGCTTGCTTGTAGGCGAGACGGAGTTGATCGAGATCGGCGGGGCTCATGGCCTGCAAGGGTAGACCCGCGACGTGTCCCGGTCAATTCGAGGGGGGAGAATTTAACGGAAAATTAACAGTTGGGCAGAGGCGCAGGGCGGAGGACACTTCCTCAGAGATTTTGCCGGAGACATAGCTTTTACAAACTTCTGACATCAGCGACCGGGCGCGGTTGTAGGCTCTGGTTGCCGGGTGGGTAACTGACGGCAAAATATTGTGTTCACAATGGAGACTCAAGTCATGAAATGCGGGAATGTTTGTTTGCGGTATCGGGCGGGGGTGATTGCTTTGGTTTGCTTGCTCGGGTTGGGGCGGCCGATGGTTGGCGCGGCTCAGGACTCTGGCGAAGGGGCGCGGGTGCCGATTGGGCCGGGGACGACGATTGTACACAGCAAGTTTGGCGGGCAGATTTTTGGGTTTGACGTTGATCAGAACGGCACGGAGGGCGTGCTGACCGAGGACAAGCTGCTGGCCAATGGGAATGTGCTGGCTGCGATTGAAACCTTCGATCAGAAGACCGGCAAGATTCTGAAGGTGGTTTCGGCGACCGAGAATCAGGACAATTTTCTTACGCTGGGAATTGAGGGCACGAGCGTGGGATTGGTGGAGCAGGAGATCGTGACCGGAATTTTCGTGACGGATCGAATTTACGATGTGATGAATCCGCTGGCCTCGAATGCGATCAGCGGCACGTGGACGCCGCCGCTGACGAGCGATGACATCATTATTGGAATCAGCCGAAACCAGGCTTCCACAACTTCCGCAGTGCTTTACTTTGAAAATGACGGCAACAATTTTTCGTCTTTCGTTTTCGGTACGAACGTGGGAGCAAATACGTTTCAGCCGGTGGTTAATTTGACGAATCCGATCTTTGGTTTTAATGAGGCGCCGCAGGTGGCGTATGACAGCGTGACGAATCAGGCGGTGGTGGCAACGTCGAATGGAGAGGTGGGCGGTCCGCCGCCGGTGTTTGCGCTGGTGGATCTGACGACGGGCGTGGTGAACACTTTCAACGGAATTCCGGGCCCGCCGCCGTTTCGGCAGGGATCGATCAACGGGCTGGCGGTGGATTCGGAGGACGGGATTGCCTGTACGACGACGGAAGTCGATTTCAGAGTGGAGTTTTACAATCTGAAAATGCAAACGGGATTCGCGGTGACGTTGCCCGGGGCGGTGAGTCAGATTCAGAGCGGGTCGGACGTGGAGTACGATCCGATTCACAAGCTGTTCTTTGTGGCGCAGTCGGTTTCGAGCACCGCAGCGGGTAGCAGCATCCAGGTCTATAACACGAAGGGAAAGCTGGTGGAGTCGCTGAATGGATTCAACTTCTCGAACGCGTCGAACGTGGTGTTCACGCATATTGCGTTGAATCCGAGCACGCGCAGCGGATATGTGGATGGTCCGGACTCAGGAGTGACGGAGATTCAGTCCTTCACGTACTAGAGGATCCAAACAGCGGCCAACGCATTCCATTACGAAGTCTCGTGCGGCGGCAGAGTGTCGGCGAACTTTGCAGTCCTCGAGCGCGGGCGTTCCCTGGCCGAAGCCAATTAGCCAGGGATGCGCTTAATCCGAAGTTTTGTAGTCGCAGGCCGTGCGGCAGGGCTCGCAGTACATGAGTCCATCCTGGCAGATACGGACTTCGAGCACGGTCTGGCAAAGGCAGCAAAACTTCTCGCATTCGCAGCTGTTTTCCGGGTTCTCGCACTGGGCGCAGCGGACCTTGGTGTGGCTGCTTCCGCCGGACGAGGATGAGCGGGTACTGGACATAAGAAGACTGTAGCGCCAGCGCTCCTCGCGGGAAACATACCGTTAGTAACGGGCCAAGTGAGCCCGCCATCGCGAGCCCGAGGCACGATTCCCCTATAATTCTGAGCAATGACCTTCCAACAGTTGCTGGATGGAGCGGAGGTCCTCGCGCAGAGCGGAGACCGGGGTGTGACCGGGGTGGAATACGACTCGCGGCGGGTGAACCCGGGTTGCGTGTTCGTGGCGATGCGCGGGGAATCCAGCGACGGTAATAGGTTTATCGATCAGGCGATCGCGGCCGGAGCGGTTGCGGTGGTGACAGATTCGGCGGACGAGAAGCCGCGTCCGAATGTGGGCTGGGCAGTAGTTCCGAACGGTCGGAGGGCGCTCGCGCGGGTGAGTGCGAATTTTTATAAGAAGCCGGCAGAGCGCATTGCGGTCACGGGAATTACCGGAACGAATGGAAAAAGCACGACGGCGTTTCTGGTGGAATCGATTCTCACCGCGGCGGGACGGAAGAGCGCGCTGATCGGCACCATTGAATATCACGTGGCGGGGAAGGTTTTGCCGGCGCCGCACACTACTCCGGAGGCGCTGGAACTGAATCGCATTTTCAGTGAGGCCTTGGGGCAAGGGGCGACCGATGTGGTGATGGAGGTTTCCTCCCACGCTCTGGCGCAAGAGCGCGTCTACGGCGTGCCCTTTGATGTAGCGGTGTTTACCAACCTGACCCGCGACCATCTCGATTATCACCATACGATGGAGGAGTACTTCGCGGCCAAGCGCGTGCTGTTTGAAGGCTGCGGCACGGATGCGCCGCGCGCCGTGGTCACGAATGTGGACGATGAATACGGCGCGAAGCTGGCCGATTTTAGCCGAAAGCGTAGCTCGCTGGTGTTGAAGTATGGCTGGGACCGTGGCGATTTGCATGCGGAGAAAGTGGAGATTACGACCCGCGGCACGCGGTTTGATCTGGTCATGCCAGAGGAGAAGATTGCAGTATTTTCGGCCCTGATCGGGCGTGTGAACGTGTACAACATTCTGGCGGCGGCGGGAGGGTGCTACGCGCGCGGATGCAAGGCAGAGGCGATTGCGGCTGGGATCGGCAGACTCGCGTGCGTTCCGGGAAGGTTCGAGCGCGTGGATTGCCGTCAGCCGTTCACCGTGGTCGTGGATTACGCACATACTGACGATGCGTTGCGGAATCTGACCGCGTTGGCGCGCGAGTTGGTCTCCGCGAAGGGCAGAGTGTTGACGGTGTTCGGATGCGGCGGCGACCGGGACCGGAAGAAGCGTCCGCTGATGGGCGAGGCGGCGGGGCGGGGAAGCGATTTCGTAGTGCTCACCTCGGACAATCCGAGGAGCGAGGATCCGCTTGCCATCATGAACGATGCGGTGGTGGGTTTGCAGAAGACAGGCGTCAAATACAGCGTGGAGGCTGACCGGCGAAAAGCGATCGCTATGGCGATAAGCGAGGCGCGGCCCGGAGACATTGTGCTGCTGGCGGGGAAGGGGCACGAGAAGGTGCAGGTTACGCGGGCGGGCGCAGCGCCTTTTGACGACCTGGAAGTGGCGCGGGAAGCGTTGCGGGCTGCCGGGTTTGAGTGCGAAGCGGTGGCAGGAGCGAAAGAATGAAGCTGACGCTTGCCAGGATTGCCCACTTTATTGCCGCGACCGGGGAATTTGCGCCTGCGGGCGCAGTAAGAGGTTATTCCATCGACTCGCGAACCGTGGGGTCCGGGCAGCTTTTTTTTGCCGTGAAGGGCGAGCGCCTGGATGGGCACGACTTTGTAGAGCAGGCGCTAGGAAAAGGGGCGACTGGGGCGGTTGTACGCAAGGACCAGTTAGGGCGCTACCCCGGCGAGAAGCGTTTACTGGCCGTCGATGACACGCTGGTTGCGTTGCAGGCCTTGGCCACGGCGGTGCGAAGATTGTGGGGCAAGCCGCTGATCGGGGTGACCGGATCGGCGGGGAAGACGACCACTAAGGAAGCGATTGCCCATGTGCTGAGCACGCGGTATCGCGTGCTGAAGTCGGAGGGAAATTTCAACAATCATTTTGGGTTGCCGTTAATGTTGCTGAAACTGGAGCCGGACCATGACGTTGCCGTGATCGAGATGGGCATGTCTCACGCGGGCGAGATCAAGGCTCTGGCGAAGATCGCGCTGCCGGAAATCGGCGTGGTCACCAATGTGGCGGCCGTGCACTTGGAGTTCTTCGATTCGCTCGCGGGGATCGCGCGCGCGAAGTACGAACTGGTCGAGTCCCTGCCAGCGAATGGAGTGGCTGTCTTGAACTCCGACGACGAGTACGTTTCGCAGTTCGGCAGGGACTTCAAAGGGAAAGTCGTGATGTATGGCACGCGGGCGATCGCGGATGTGCGCGCCGAAAGTATTCAGTCGAGGGGAGCGCAAGGCACTCAATTTGATGTTGTGCTCGGAAGCGCGCGCGAACACTCGCAGTTGCCCCTTGTAGGGACGCACAACGTCCTGAACGCGCTGGCTGCGGTCGCTGTGGGATTGGAGCGAGGTTTGGAGCCCGCAGAAGCGGTGGGGGCACTGGCGACTTTGCTCCCTGCGGACAAACGGGGGCAGGTTCTCCAAGTGGGTAACATCACGGTGATCAACGATTGCTACAATTCCAATCCGAAGGCTCTGGAAGCGATGGTGGATGTACTGGCCACAATGCCAGGGAAACGGCGCATCGTCGCAGCGGGGGAGATGCTGGAGTTAGGTCCGGAAGGGGAAGCCATGCACCGGAAGCTCGGACAGCATGTTGCCGATAAGAAAATTGATGTGTTGCTGGGAGTACGGGGTCTTGCGCAAGCGACGGTGGAGACGGCGAAATTGGCGGGAATTCGGGCGGAGTTCGTGGCGTCGGCGGAAGATGCAGGCGAGTGGCTGGCGCGGGAGACGCGGGATGGGGACGTGGTTTTGCTGAAGGCTTCGCGGGGCGTGAAACTGGAAAAGGCATTGGAAGTTTGGCAAAAGCGGCGTGGCGGCAGGAATTGAGACTATCGCGGTACGGAGGCTGATTGCTCTACTGGCTGTTGTTCGTGAAGCTGCAACATTATTTTCCGCCGTTCCGCATCTTCCGTTATCTGACATTCCGCACGGCGTTCGCCAGTCTTACCGCGCTGTTTACCGCGCTGATCGTGGGTCCGCTGGTGATCAACCGCCTGCGCGAATTTCAGATTGGACAATATATTCGCGAAGAAGGCCCAAAGGCGCATCAGAAAAAAGCGGGAACGCCGACCATGGGCGGGTTGCTGATCGCGATCGCGATTGTGGTTCCAACGTTGCTGTGGGCAGATTTGAGCAACAGATTCGTATGGATTGCGGTGTTTGCCACGTGCGCCTTCGCGGCCATCGGATTTGCCGATGACTATACGAAAACCGTGCACCGGCGTAATTTAGGGCTGACCGGGCGCGCGAAATTGGGTCTGCAAATTGCCACCAGCATTGTGATTGCGTCCATGCTGATCGCCATGCAGGCCTATGGCATGTATTCGACCAAGCTGATTGTTCCCTTCCTGAAGCAGTTTCATCCCGACCTGGTGGTGCAGAGCCTGGAGCGTTTTCCCCATCTGTGGCCGCTGGCCTTTCTTCCTTTCATCGCTTTCGTTGCGTTTGTGATTGTGGGATCGAGTAACGCGGTGAATCTTACGGATGGGCTGGACGGGCTGGCGATTGGCTGCACGGTGATTGCGGCCGGCGCGCTCACCGTGCTGACCTACGTGAGCGGGCATGCGACGTTTGCGACTTACCTTGAGATTCCGAAAATGCCGCAAGTCGGCGAGCTGGCGATTTTTTGCGGGGCGATGGTGGGATCGTCGATTGGATTTTTATGGTACAACGCCCATCCGGCGGAAGTCTTCATGGGAGACGTGGGATCGCTGGCGCTGGGCGGGGCGATTGGGACGGTTGCCGTGATCATCAAGCAGGAACTGCTGCTGCCGTTTATCGGCGGAGTGTTTGTGATCGAAGCGGTGTCGGTGATCCTGCAGGTGGGATCGTATAAGCTGCGCAAGAAACGCATTTTCAAGATGGCGCCGATTCATCATCATTTTGAGTTGATGGGATGGTCGGAGTCGAAAATTATTGTGCGCTTCTGGATCGCGTCGCTGGTATTTGCGCTGTTTGCGTTGACGACGTTGAAGTTGAGGTGAAAAAACAGTGGCCAGTGATCAGTGATCAGTGGCTAGCAAAGGCCTTGCAAATGGGATTCATTCTTGGTTTTACTGGTCACCGACTACCACTCGCCACTGACCACTTCTAATGATGGAACTTAACAACAAACGCGTGCTCGTGGTCGGCCTCGGCAAATCTGGGGTGGCTTCGGCGCTGTTCCTGAAGGCGCATGGGGCGCGGGTTACGGTGTCAGACACCAAGAGCGGAGACGAACTCCGCAATGAGATTCCAACCCTGCTCGATCATGGAATAACGGTGGAGACGGGTGGTCACGGCGAACGGACGTTCCGGGGACAGGATTTGATTGTGGTGAGTCCGGGAGTTCCGGTAGATGCGCCGTTGCTGGCCCAGGCGCGTTCGTTAGGCGAAGCCGTGATTGGCGAGATCGAACTGGCGGCGCAGTTTTTGCCGGGGCCGATTGTGGCCATTACCGGATCGAACGGGAAAACTACGACGACTACATTGACCGGCGAAATTTTGACCGCGAGCGGGTTTCCGACGTTGGTCGGCGGCAACATTGGGACTCCGGCGATTTCTCTGGCGGAGCGCGCGAAGCCGGAGACTGCGATCGTCTTAGAGGTTTCGAGTTTTCAACTCGAGACCATTCAGACCTTTCGTCCGAAAGTGGCCGTGGTGTTGAATGTTACGCCCGATCATCTGGATCGGCACAAGACGATAGAAATTTATGCAGACGCCAAGGCGCGCATTTTTGAGAATCAGAACGGCGAAGACTTCGCGGTGCTGAATGCCGACGATCCGATTTGCGTGACGATGGCGGCACGGACGCGGGCACGGGTCTTCTGGTTCAGCCGCCAGAAAGAAGTGACGCAGGGTGCGTGGGTGCACGATGGAAATATTTTGTTCCGTGACGCGGAACGGCAAATCGAAGTCATGCAGGTTTCCGAGATTCCGCTGAAGGGTGCGCACAATCTGGAGAACGTACTGGCCGCGGTGTGCGCGGGCGCGCTGATGGGATGCGCTCCCGAGAAGATTCGCCAGGCGGTGCGCGACTTCAAGGCGGTCGAGCATCGTTTGGAATTTGTGGCGACGATTCGCGGTGTCGATTATTACAACGATTCGAAGGCCACGAATGTGGACGCGACCATCAAGGCATTGGAGTCCTTTCCTGCGAACATCCACCTTATTTTGGGAGGCAAGGACAAAGGCAGCGACTATACCGTGCTCAACGAGTTGCTGCGGCAGCGAGTGAAGCGCGTGTATACGATTGGAGCGGCAGCGGCGAAGATTGAATCGCAGATCGTTTCTCCAAAAGGCGGGGGCGTCGAAATTGTGCACGCAGAAACCTTGGAGAATGCACTGCGCAAGGCGAATGCGGTGGCGGAACCGGGAGACGTGGTGCTGCTCGCGCCGGCGTGCGCGAGCTTCGATCAGTTCCAGAACTACGAGCAGCGCGGGCAGGTGTTCAAGGACGTTGTGCGGGGATTGGCGAGGGCGGAGAACTGAGGAATCAGTTCCCACATCGCGGCGGGTCGGCATTCAGACTTTGCAGAAGTTTGTTGGCCGATGACAGATCGGGATTGAAGCGCAGAACGCGTTGAATGGAAGAACGAGCCTCGTTTATTTTGCCGCTTTGACAGAATGTGCGGGCCAGATTCATGCCGATGCTGCTGTCACCAGGAGCGCGGTCAAAAGCGCTCTGCCATAGTTCGATGGCCCGCTGGAGATGTCCGCTGCGGGCTTCGATCACTCCCAGGTTCGCCGCCGCATCGATCAAGGCCGGATCCACAGCCAGGGCTTTCTGATACAGATCGCGCGCGCGATTGACCGCCGCTTGATCGGACGCGGCATGACTCAGTTCCACGTAGGCCAATCCAGAAAGAATCGCTGGGTCATTGGGAAATTGTCTGGCAGCCTGATGCAGCCATCGGTCCGCTTCCGCGGCGGCGTCCCGCGAACCATTTTCGGCTAACGATTGCCACGCCAGAGCGCGACTGCGGGCATCATCGTCGGCTTCCTTGGAATATGGAAATGGAATCAGCTGTGGCGAGGAATTCGGCGCGGTCGAGCGGTGCGACGAAGAATCCTGCAAGAGCTGCGGAGATAACTCCGGACGGCGCTGGATGCGGTGATCGGTGACTTCCGTGTGCGATATATCAACGCTCAATGACGATGGCATGTGGCAGGCAGTGCAGTCGGGGCGATCGGCATGGTGTTTGTCTCCGAATGCCGCGGTGTGACAGGCGAGGCATTTTTCGCGGTAGTAGGACACGCGCCGCTCTGCGGGAGGAGGGTAGTGGGGATCGTGACAACTCATACAGGACATTGCATCCCCGGATTTTTTCTTGCAGGTGCTTTGAGCAAGCGCCTCGAATTGGCTGTTCGCGCCGAGGCCTGAAGGTGGGTCGGTGGCCAAAACGTAATGTCGTACGAAATCGTCGAGACGATCGCCGGGCTGGAAGTCATAAGCATGGCGGCCGGCGCGCTCGATCGCCACGTTGCCCTCAAGGTGGCACTGCATGCAGATCGAGTCTCGCCGCTCCGGCGGCAGCTTAACCGGATTAACCATTGCTGAATTCGGCTGGGGCGTTGCGTGGGCGGCATCGGCAATGTGAGCGGCTCCGGGTCCGTGGCACCGTTCGCAGCCAACGCCGTTCTGCGTGAAAAGCGGTGTCGAGTATTTATTTTCCGTGCCGTTCACCGGCGGCTGCATGCCGCTGGTGTGGCATTGCAGGCAACTGGGGTAAGCCGGCAGGTTCATCGGGATTTCGCGCGCATTTTCGTACGCGGGAGCCATATCCCAAACTTTTCGATCGGCATACCAGTTGACGGGAGACTCGAAAAAGAAATCGTCCATCGCGAACAGATAGCTGCGGCCCCGGTGACCCGAACCGATGAAGTAAAGCAATTGCCGCTTATCGTTTACCGATGGATCGCCGGGACGCTCGAAACTGAGCCAGACTTTTTCGTCTTCAGCATAAATCTTGTAGTGGACGCCGGATTTGGAGTGCAAGAATTCCGCGGGCTTGAGATTCTCACTCGCGGGCCCGCTAGCGTGGGCCATCGGTGTGCTCATGTAAGAGTCGTAGATGGAAGCATGGCAGCGGGCGCACGCTTGGTTGCCTGCATAAGACGATTGGGGAGCGGTTGAGTTGGCGTTGGATCCCGCAATTTGGGCGGCTGCACAAACGGAGGACGCAAGGATAAGTGTCGACGTCCATGTTCGCGTAAGGCGCTTTGCCTCGAACCCTTTCTTCAACTCTGCTTCCTCAATAAGCTTGTCGCTAATCTGATGGTGATCAAGTCTTACTCCGCTGCATCATCATAAGTCAGGCTGGGATCAGAGCGGATGGAGATTTCCGGAGACGGGCGGTTGTAATCTGAAGCACTTCACCAGGAAGAAACTAAAACTATAGGGAGGAACTACTGATAGTTTCTCCCTAAACGCTTCCAGATGGGAGCTTTCTGAAGGCCAGCCAAGCTGCCCCGGTCAGCGAAACCGCACCTAATAATTTCACCAACAATCCCAGGATTTTTGGGTGCGACGTTTCCCACAGTTGCTTTACTAGTTCGGGATCCCATGAAACGAGAAAGGCACCGAGGAGCACCAAGGCCAGGAATAGCCACACTTTCTTGCGGGGAACGGACGTCTTGATTATCAAAATCGGATTCGGACTGTTGACGACGTTCAGATCGTTAGGGTCTCCCGCCACTTCCATGGTAAGAACCGCGGTTCGGTCTTCTACGGTTCGTTTACATGCGATATAAGCGCTTTTTTCTACAACTCCAGAAACGACCGATTGAAAGGGCTGGTTTACAGTGAACAAATCCTCGGCGCTGGATTTAAGTTCGACCTTGGTTTCTCTATTGCCATCCCGGTTATAGATCGCGAAGTTTAGTCTGGACGAGCTTCCGGGCTGAAGAACATAAGCGCACGCGTCGAAGCTTGGCTTGAGAGGTAAGTCCGTGTTACTGTCAACGTCTTTGGGACAGTCAATTCGGACAAAGTTTGCTTGCGCCAGAGAATTCGAGTTCGAAACATTGACGACGAGATCCTCCCACGCGGTCGCCAGCGGCACCCGTATGGAACTGAATATGTCGCGGGCTTGAATTACAAAAAAAGACGGCCTGCTCCCCTTGATTTCGCGCAGAGGATCGTATTCGGAGATGGGCTGGTGCCACTGCCCCGGATTGTTGGTATCGGCATACGCGATGAAATCTCCCAGTTCGAGCGAAAACTTCCGGCGCTCTCTGCCAACTGTATCGCTGCTTGATATCAAAGGCTGCCATCCCACAATGTTGACTCGCCGCAGTGGAAAATAGGTGAATTTTCCATCTGCTCCCTCATCCACGAGCACGATTACTCCCGCGCCTTTGTTGGGTAGAGCCGCCACGTTCCGCAGCGATTCCTGGACCTGCCGGATTCTGTAACTGTAATGAAGAATCTGCCTGGCGGGATAGGCGAGCGCGTCGAGAACACCGCGGCGATAAGCGGGCCGTTGCTTGTCGGCGGCTGTGAATAGCAGTACCACCTGCGGAAGACTCGTGGACATCGGTTCTTACCCGCGATTACTTTCTTATTTCATACCCAAGCATACGCAATGGATCGAGCTTGTAAACAGAAGTTACGACCTGGGCCTTAAGATCCGCTGGCAGCGCAATAAAAGACCGGTAGGTAATGTAATTATTTTTCAAATAGAAGTACCGCACCGGCATCTCTGTCAACGGAAGCCAGTTGGCGGCCAGGTAGGAAGCGCCATTAAAGCCGAGGTTGGGATTGAGATACGTAAGCAATCGTTGTACTTCGGGACGGTATGTGCGCACCCAGGCCGCGACTCTCCCAAGAAGAAAACTAATGCTGTTTCTGGGCGCCCAATCGAAGGCAAATACACGGGACACAACCAGGGACGTCTTCTTCGCCTCGAGGGATGGCAGATATTTATTCAGTGCGTCAATGTCCATTTCGGATAAGCTCGCCAAAGCCATTGGCCGGTCAGGCAGGCCCGGAACGTAGATCCCCAGGTGCACGACGGCCTCGCGCACCGTGCCGATATAGTGGAACCGAGTGTGAATTTCGTCCGCGGTGCGGACATCGCACTCTTGCACCGAGAAATCTGCTTTGCGTAGCTCCGCCAGCTTGGAATGTTGGGTCCAAGTTGAAAAACCACCCCGAAGCTCTTGCAGTTTGCGGGCAAGTCGGTCGGCCTCGACGGGAATAACATCTCTGCCAAGCAATTCCTCGGGACTAAAACGCGGCAAATGCAGCAGAAGTTGTTTTACGAGATCCCGTTCGTTCAGACCACGGCTTAGCGATGCCGATCGCGCCCCGTCCCAGATGTCCGGCATGATCCGCCGCGTGACCTCGGCCCAAGCCAATTCCTCGGTGGAAATCATCGGGGTGGAGATGATCGTAGTGGCGATCAATGGGGTGGCATCAACCGGCATTGTGCAGCGCTCCAATAATGACTGGAACCGGACGGGATGGAGAATAAATCCTCAAACGGCACTGCCCATCGATAATGCGATGCGCGATGAATCGATCGTCGGTAATGGGTCGCAGCAGCAAAGCCTTAGCCATGAATTCAAGCCACCGGCTTTCCTCGTAGAGAGCAACGCCATAGTAATGATAGGAGCGGCCTGACGCAACTAGCAGGCCGGTACCCTCGCCGAGATGCTGCAACATTCGCAAAATCGCCTCGCTATTGCTATCCGACACCGGACAGCGGAAATCGAGCATCGGGATGTGCGCCTCCACACCCGAAAGCAGCCGGACTTTGGAGCAAACCGCGATGCTGTCGTCATTGATTGCTCTCTTAGAGAGAGCGGCCAAGTCTCCTTCAATGATTGACTGTGCGCTCAAGGGAGTAGTGATGGTCGTGGGGTTGGGCTCGTGAAGCAAGGCCGTGTGGACGATCTCGTCCGAAATCGTGCCGTTGGACATGCAATGACAAGCCACGGCATCCCAGAGCGGGACGCTGGCAGTAGCCCGGATCTCTTCGATCCCGTTCTTTATGCCGGAATTGTTCAGGAGCAGCGCGCCGAGACGCTCATCGATGCCGGGCCGTGGCTTAAAGGTTTCAAAACGCAACTCGGCGATTTCAGGCCTCAGGCGGCACAGCTGCGGGAAGAAATCCACCACTGGCCTGCCCCGCAACTGTGCCAGAGAACGACCCTCATCGAGCGAGGAATTCCGATGCGCCGTTTTCATCAGAGTCGATTATATGCTGCGCTTCACGTCTATTTCATGAAAGTTGCGTGGCCTCGGCGCCGCTGGAGTCCGGTAGTTCGTTCTAAATTCTTGGCCGATCCGCCTGAACCAAGAGAATCAACAATCAAAATCGCCAATCCGCAATTCACTCTCTGTGCCTTGCCCACTCCGTGGTGAAATGAAATTCCATGGCAAAACGGGTGAGTGTGGATCGCTGGTTGTTTGCTGTCACGATGCTCCTGGTATTTGTGGGGCTGGTGATGGTGTTTTCGGCTTCAGCCGTGATGGCGCGGGAACGGTTTGGGTCTCCGTATGCATTCTTGTCGAAGCAACTGATTTGGGCAGCGGCGGGGCTGGTCGCAATGGTGGTGGGGATGCGCGTGGATTACCGCCGCTACAAGCATCCCGCGCTGGTTTTTTCCTTTCTGGGCATTACTACGCTGCTGCTGATTTCCGTGTTTTTTCTCGATCGCTCGCACAATACGCACCGCTGGTTCCGGGTGGGCGCCTTTTCTTTCCAGCCTTCGGAACTGGCCAAGCCGGTGCTGATTCTATTCCTGGCTTATTTTCTGGAAGGTCGAACGAAATCGATGGACGACTGGCGCAACACGCTGATGCCGGCGGCCGCGCCTGTAGTCGTACTGCTGGGGCTGATTGTGCTGCAGCCCGATCTCGGAACGGCGATTGCTTGCGCCGGCATTGCGGCTTGCGTTTTGTACGTGGCGGGGATGCGGATGCGGTATTTCGGGTATGCGTTTGGGGCGTCTCTCGTGCCGCTTTATTTCCTGATCTTTCATGTGAGCTGGAGGCGCGACCGGATTCTTGCCTTTCTCAATCCCTATGCCGACCGGCAGAAGACCGGCTTCCACATTATTCAATCGCTCATTGCGGTCGGGATTGGTGGTGTGACTGGCACGGGCTTGATGGAAGGCAAGCAGAAACTGTTTTATCTGCCGGAGCCGCATACCGATTTTATTTTTGCCGTCACCGCGGAGGAATTAGGCTTGGTGGGCGCGATGGCTGTGGTAACGCTGTTCGCAATCTTTCTTTGGCGCGGTATGCGAGCTTCATGGCGCACTGAGGATATCTTCGGACGCTACCTGGCCGTCGGGATCACCAGCATGGTAGTGTTGCAGGCGTTCATCAATATCAGCGTCGTGTTGGGAATGATGCCGACCAAGGGGATTCCGCTACCTCTTGTTTCTTACGGAGGCTCGTCGCTCTTTGTGACCTTGGCGTGTGTGGGCGTGTTGCTGAATATCACGAAGCAGGCGGAATGAGCTATCAATGCAGGGGACACGAATGATCGCACATCAACGCGTAGGACGATCAAGACTTCGGTTAACCTTCTGTTTGATTGGTGGTCTTCTGGCATCGGCGGCCACAGCTCAGGAGAAAGCGCAGGCTCCGGCAGTCCAAATGCCGCCGCTGGCGCCAGTATTCAGCGCGGCGGATCTGGCTTCGAAAGTACCGGCAGCCAAGGCGGAAGACGTGAAGTCGATGGATGCGATTCTGCGTGCCATCTACGACGTAATTTCCGGACCCACGGGCGGCCGCAACTGGAACCGCTTCCGTTCTTTGTTTCTTCCGCAGGCGCGGTTCACACAGGTGGCCACCGCTCCGGATGGCTCCAAGACCGTCATCACCTGGAGTGTTGACGAGTTCGTTCGCGATGCCGGCGAGGTTTTTTCCAAAGAGCCGTTTTACGAAAAATCGATCGTCAACCGGCCGGAGACCTTCGGAAACATCACCCAGGTCTTCAGCAGCTACGCGTCGCGGCACAGTCCGGCCGACAAGCCTTTTGAGCGTGGCATCAATAGCATTCAGTTGCTGAACGACGGCCAGCGCTGGTGGGTGCTCTCAATTTTGTGGGATTCGGAGCGGGAGGGAAATCCACTACCGGCGAAGTCTCTGAAATGAAAGATGGCCACGGATTTGCACGGATCTTTACGGATTTTTCATTCCACTTCGCCTTATCCGTGTACATCCCTGGAGATCCGCGGCTCTGGTTTATAGTCACCTCATGCGGGCCATTCTAGCGGGCGGCGGGACGGGCGGTCACGTAATCCCGGCGCTGGCGATTGCGAACGAACTCAAGAAAATCTATGAGGCCGAGGTTCTGTTCATCGGGACGGCGCGCGGAATTGAGAATCGTCTAGTGCCCGCGGCGGGTTATCCACTGCAACTGGTGCGCGTAGGCGCGCTGAAGAATGTCAGCTTGATGACGCGGGCCAAGACGGCATTCGATTTGCCCCGTGCAGTGTGGAGCGCGGGACGGATGTTGAATGAATTCACGCCCGACGTGGTGATTGGCGTAGGCGGATATGCGTCAGGCCCGGCGATGCTGGCAGCGGTGATGAAGCATATTCCCACTCTGGCGTTCGAGCCGAATGTCGTCCCGGGATTCGCCAACCGCGTGGTGGCGCGATTTGTCTCCGGAGCAGCAGTCCATTTTGAAGAGACGGCAAAATATTTTCGGCACGCTGAAGTAACAGGTGTGCCGGTGCGGCAGGCGTTTTTTGATATTCCGGCTCGAAGCGGCAAGCGGCCCGGCGAAGCGCCGACTTTGCTGGTGTTCGGCGGAAGCCAGGGAGCGCATGCGATTAATGACGCCATGATCCGCTGCCTGCCCGAATTGCAGCAGCAGGCGCCGGGAATCCACATCATTCATCAGACCGGCGAGCGTGACTATAATGACGCGCTGGCGGCGTATCAGTCTTTTACCAGCACGACGGGGGAATCGGCGGAGGTTTTCAAGTTTATTGAAGATATGCCGACGGCGTTTGCGCGAGCCGACTTGCTGGTATGCCGTTCGGGCGCGAGCACGGTGGCGGAAATTACAGCGGCGGGCAAGCCCGCGATTTTCGTGCCGTTTCCGCGGGCGGCGGACGACCATCAGCGCGTGAATGCGGAGGCACTGGCGCGCGAGGGTGCGGCGGTGGTGGTGGAAGAATCGAAACTGGAAGGTGTGTGGTTGGCGGAAACCATTTCCGCTCTGCTCGGAGATTCCAGGCGTTTAGCGGAGATGAGCGAAGCGGCGCGCGGGTTGGCGCATCCAAACGCGGCGCGGGATATTGCAGCAATGGCGGCGCGGGTGGCGGGGATCGAGAGAGATTGAGTAATTGGGTAATTTAGTAATTGAGTAATTTGTGATCTGTGGCGCCGACGGCTTTCTCGAAGGCGAACGGTCATTCTTGAAATTACTCAATTACTAAATTACCCAATTACTAAATTAGCTTTATGTTTGCCAAAATTCAGCAGATACATTTCGTGGGCATTGGCGGGATCGGCATGAGCGGGATTGCCGAGGTGTTGCTGAATCTCGGCTACAGGGTTTCTGGATCGGACCTAAAGAGTTCAGCGGTGACGCAGCGGCTGGCGGGCCTGGGTGCCGCGGTCTTTGAAGGGCATTGCGCGGAGAATATTGCTGGAGCGGAAGTGGTAGTGACGAGTTCGGCGATCGCTGCGGAAAATCCGGAAGTTGTGGAGGCGCACAAGCTCCATGTGCCCGTGATTCAGCGGGCCGAGATGCTGGCGGAATTGATGCGTTTGAAATATGGCATCGCCATCGCCGGCATGCATGGCAAGACCACGACCACATCGATGGTCGCCGCTGTACTGGCCGGCGGCGGACTCGATCCTACGGTGGTGGTAGGCGGCCGCGTGGACGCGATGGGATCGAATGCGCGGCTCGGGAAGTCGCAATATCTCGTCGCCGAGGCCGACGAGAGCGACCGGTCGTTCCTCAAACTCTCCCCAATTCTTTCGGTGGTGACCAACATCGACCGCGAGCACATGGATTGCTACCGCAACATGCGGGACGTGAAAAAAACATTTCTGGAATTCATGGACCGCGTGCCCTTTTACGGAATGGTGGTTGCGTGCAACGACGATCCTATGTTGCGGCGGCTGTTGCCTGAGATGCAAAGGCGTATCGTGACCTATGGCACAAAGCGCGGATCGGATTTCCTCGTCAAGCTTGAAACCCGACACGCGCCTGTGGGTGAAAGAGTCGAAGGCCAGCCTTTGAGCCGCTTCCGCGTAAGTTACCGCAAGAAAGATTTGGGAGAGTTCACTCTCCACGTCCCGGGAGTTCATAACATTCTGAATGCCACGGCGGCGATTGCGGTGGGAGTCGGGCTCGATGTCGGAGTGGAAGCGATCCGCGCGGGGCTCGATCAGTTCCGTGGCGTTGACCGGCGATTTCAGTTGCGCGGGCGGGCGGCGGGCATGAGCGTGATCGACGATTACGGTCACCATCCCACGGAAATCAGAGCGACGCTGGCGGCGGCGCGGCAGTGCGGCTTTCGGAAGGTTCACGTAGTATTCCAGCCGCACCGGTACACGCGCACACGCGACCTGATGGAGGAGTTTACTAAGGCGTTTAGTGACGCGGATTCGCTGTTCGTGCTCGATATTTATGCGGCGAGTGAGAAGCCGATTGAGGGCATTAACGGCGCAGGGCTGGCTGCGGCCATCCGCGAGAACGGTGGCCGGAGCGTCGAGTATGTGAGTTCGTTCGCCGACGCGGTGAGTGCGGCTGCTGCCGTGGCGGAAGATGGCGACATGATTTTAACTCTGGGCGCGGGAAGCGTCTCGCAGCTGGGGTCCATGATTCTGGAGAAGCTGAGTGAGCGGTCGAGGAACTAATTTCCTGCCCCGTGCGTATCTCCCATTGCTAACGGATTGGGTTGAGGTTCGTCCAATCAGCCATAAGGGGTTATTGCGATGAAATCGACGCAGGCATGGGGATGGTTAGCCGCTGGAGTACTGGCTCTGGGGCTGAATGGTTTCTACCAGGATGGCGGAGTCGTTTGGGCGCACCGCGCGGTGAATGCGCTCATAGCTGGTGTTGGCGAACGGACGGGAGGCGTGCTCGCGCTGGCCACCGGGCGGGCTGACCGGTTCGTGACGAAGAGCGAAATGGTCGCGGCGCGGGAAGAGACTGCGTCGTGCCAGCTGGCAACGGACCTGGCGCGAATGCAGACTAAGATGGCGCAGAGTCATAGCGGAATGGCTCGGTTTGAGGCTCTGTCGGCAAGAGAAGAAGCCCAACTAGCGCGTCTGGAAGCCAATCGGGCGCGGGTTGAGGCGCATGTAGCTCGGGTTCGTTTTGCTCCGGCTGCGTTTGCTCCGGTGGATTGTCCGCGGGTTCGGGTCAACATTCCGCGCGTGCCGCAGCCTGAGGTGAGGATTTCACTTCCGGTGATGCATATAGATTAGGGTTTCTTCCTCCAGGAAAGGCGGATGCGGAATAACCAGCCGCGTCCGCTTTTCTTTTTCGGGACGATGCCTAGTTAGTGTTTGTGCTCGACAGCGTTCGACTCCGCTCTACGCGAGCCGGATGGTTTTACTGGTGGGCCGGCCGCGAAGGCTGGCTCTCCATCACCACGCGCAGAATGCGGTTGATGCGCGTCTGGTAGCCCTTGCCGTGGCCTTTGAGCCAGGCGAGCACGTCCGCATCGAGGCGGATGGTCAGTTGCTTTTTCTCTGGGGGCCACGCCGTCGTGGCCTTCTTGAGAAATTTCTTGTCGAGCTGAGGAATGTCCGAATAGTCGATGTCGGAGTCTCTCATGCGGTCAATTCGTGCCAAGTCGCTTTTGATAGATTTTTTGTTCACGTGGGTTCCCCTTCCTCATGGAGATGATGCGCGTTCCCTCATCGCGCGGCGCATGGGCGATGACCACCAGACGCCCGGCTAGCAAACCCAAAGTGATGAGCCGTTCTTCTCCGTATGCAAAACGGTCGTCTTCGAAGGTGACGCAAGGTCCGGAAAATACTTGCTCGGCATCCTCGAAGCTGAGGCCATGCTTGGCGTAGTTCTTCCGATTCTTCGCTTCATCCCATTCGTACTTCATTTCCGCTTCATTCCGAATGTAACTCGTTTTGTAGTTACAAGCAACGGCAAGGTTCCAGCAGGGGCGGCTGTCTCCACATGGTCTCCGTCCCTATCTGCAGCTTTAGTTTTCTCTCTGATGTCCACTCCGGTTCCTGTCTGTGCAAAAGAACCAAGATTTTCTCTATCTACGTCGGCAAAATGACGTTATAGTTTGAAGGCTCAGCGATTCCACAGCGACAACTGACCCTATTGATGGCGCGGAAGTCGGGCCCCACCATCTTGCAGGAGGAGTTGTACCCACCCAGCGCTGGAGCTGCGCGCCCGGGTTTCCATGATTTGCCCCAGCATGATCTGCGCGGGCATGATTCGGGGATCGACGACGCGCGCCTGGTCGATCTGGATGCGGACGAGGAATCTCCCTTTCTGCGCGGGCAAAAGCGAGTCTCCGCCCGCCGAAGTTCTCTTCCGAAAAAAGCTGCCAATCGATTGTTGTGGGGCGTAGTGGCTGCGGTTGCGGTGTGCGTGGCTGCGCTGGGCGCTGCCGCTTTGTATCGCTACGGGGAGCGCTCGTGGCGCTTTCGGGTGGAGTCGAGCGACAACATTGAAGTCGTGGGAATGCAGAACGTGTCGAAGGCGCAAATCATGGAAGTGATGGGCGCCGATATTGGCCGCAACATTTTTTTTATACCGTTGGCGCAGCAGAAGGCGCAACTGGAGCAGATTCCGTGGGTGGAATCGGCCAGCGTGATGCGCTTTGTACCGAACCGCCTGGAGGTGGAGATTCACGAGCGCACGCCGGTGGCTTTCGCGCGGTTGGGGCCGCGGATGGCGTTGATCGACGCGGGGGGAACTTTGATGGAGTTGTCCGCGAAGCATAAATATTCTTTCCCGGTAATTTTGGGAATGAATCCGGGAGAGCCGCTTTCGACGCGGGCGCCGCGGATGAAGACTTACGCGGCGATGGTGCGGGAACTGGATTCGGGCGGAGCGCGCTATTCGCAGGACTTAAGCGAAGTGGACTTGGGCGATCTGGAAGACGTGAAGGTGCGGGTGAACGATCCGGCGGGGGATGTGCTGGTGCATTTGGGATCCTCGGACTACTTGCGGCGCTACAAAATTTATGTGACGCATGCGCAGGGATGGCGGCAGCAGTTTCAAAAGCTGGAGTCGGTCGATCTGCGTTATGACAGCCAGATCATCGTGAATCCGGACATGGAGCGGACGGAAAAGCAGATGCCGCTGAATCCGGGGATGGCGAAGACGGCGGCTGCGGCGGGAGTAAAGCCAGCGTCTTTGTTGACGCGAGTGGGCCCGAATGAGAAGGCGGTGCCCAAGCCGGCTTTTGAGTTGACGGCAAAGAAGCTCGATCCCAAGCCGGTGGCCGGAACTACGAAAAAAGTTGTCATCAAGCCAAAGTTGAACAAGACCGCAGCCGCGCCGAACACCATCGTGGGCAAAACGAAGACACTCGCTGCGGAGAAGACTACCGCGGGCAAAGTGGAAAAGAAGCGGAGTGCACAAGCCACTGCGCATCGCGCGAGCCAGGGAAGGAAAACTCCGGCGCACGCGGTTGGCAAGCCTGCGAGTCATCCGGGCGGGCAGAAGCCGAGTCCGGCGATTGCGAAGAGTCAGGCTAGTGCGGAGCCGAGCCATTAGGAATTCAATTTGCACGCAAAGCAGTAAAGGTCTTAATGGAATTTTTATCAGGGACTAATTAAAAGATGGCGAATCAGCAGCGGAATGTTTTGACGGCGATTGATGTAGGCAGTGCGAAGACGTGCGCCCTCATGGTGGAAGTGACGGACAGCGGTCTGCGCTATCGCGGGCACGGCGTGGCGGAGTCGCGGGGATCGCGCAAGGGCGTGATTGTGGAGTTGGAGAAGGCAGTGGCGGCGATCCAGAGAGCGGTGGAGGCGGCCGAGGATGTTGCAGGCGCGGCGGTGGAGCACGCGATCGTGGGCATTGGCGGGGCGCACGTGCGCGGGGTGAACAGCCATGGAGGGATCAGTCTGGGAACGCGTCCCCGAGAGATTGGGCGGGATGAGATCAAGCAAGCAGTGGAGCGGGCGCGGGCGATTCCGCTGCCGGATGGGCGCGAGGTGCTGCATCTTTTGCCGCAGGAATTTATTCTGGACGATCAGGCGGGAGTGCACGACCCGCTGGGCATGATGGCGGCGCGGCTGGAAGTGCGGGTCCATTTGGTGACGGCCGCGGCGAGCGCCACGCAGAACGTGATTACGGCGGTGAATCGCGCAGGCGTACACGTCGATGACACAGTGTTTGAGCCGCTGGCGGCGGCTGATTCCGTGTTGCGGGCGGATGAACGGGAGTTGGGAGTTTGTCTGGCCGATATTGGGGCGGGATCGACCGAGTTGGTTGTTTTTCTGCAAGGCGCGGTCGCTTATACGGGAGTGATTCCAGTGGGCGGCGATCACTTTACCAGCGATTTGTCGATGGGAATGTGTACGCCGCTGGCGGAAGCGGAAAAGATCAAGAAAATTTTCGGCAATGCGATTGTGACGTTGATTCCGGAAGGGAATGAAGTGGAGGTGCCGTCGGTGGGCGACCGGGCTTCGCGGCTGCTGCCGCAGCGGCTGGTGGCGGAAATTTTGGAGCCTCGGGCGCGCGAGTTGTTTGAGATGATGCGCGAAGCTTTGCGGCAGAGCGGGATGTTTGACGCGTGCCTGGCGGGGATTGTGCTGAGCGGAGGAGGGTCGAGGCTGCCGGGAATTTTCGATGTGGCGGAATCCGTGTTGCGGCGTCCAGTACGGTTGTCCTGGCCGACGCCGCTGGCGAAGATGCCATCGACGCTGGCCGAGCCGGAGTTCGCCACCGTGATCGGCATGGTGAACTACGGGCAGCGGGCACGAGTGGCTAGAGGGTTTCAGGGAGACCGGTGGGGATCGAGATTGAAGGCGTTGTTGGTGGGATAAAACAGTGGTCAGGGATCAGTGGTCAGTAAAACCCGGATCGCGACGCGGCGCCAGATTTTACTGGCCACTGGCCACTGACCACTTCTTTACAGTCGGCACACAGCGGACACGAAATTTAAATCATGGTGGACAAAATGAAGAATGACAGCAGCATTCGCATCAGCTTCAACGAAGATCCTCTTAACGACGCCAAGATCAAAGTGATCGGCGTGGGCGGCGGCGGAGGGAACGCAGTCAACCGCATGATCGATGCCGGAGTGGAGGGCATCGAGTTCATTGTGGCCAACACGGACTTGCAGGCGCTGCGCATGTCGCGGGCGCCGGTGAAGCTGCAATTGGGAGTGAAGCTTACAAATGGGCTGGGGGCGGGCGCGAATCCGGAGGTGGGGCGCAAGGCGGCGCTGGAGGATTCGGACAAGATCATCGAAGCCCTCGAAGGCGCCGACATGGTATTTGTCACCACGGGCCTGGGCGGAGGAACGGGTACTGGTGCGGCTCCCATTATTGCGTCGCTGGCGAGTGAGATGGGAGCGCTCACGGTGGCCGTGGTGACCAAGCCCTTTTCGTTTGAAGGAAAACGGCGCATGACGCAGGCCGACAAAGGGATCGCCGAGTTGATGGAATGCGTGGACACAACGATTGTGATTCCGAACGAAAAACTGCTCGCAGTAGCGGAGGATGCGGGGTTTTTTGAGTCGTTCCGCATCGCCGACGATATTCTGCGGCAGGGCGTGCAGGGGATTTCCGACATCATTACGATTCCGGGCATCATCAACCGCGATTTCGCCGATGTAAAGACGATCATGGCGCGCATGGGCTATGCGGTGATGGGGACGGCGACGGCGACGGGGCAGAATCGCACCATCGAAGCGGCGCAGCGGGCGATTGCGTCTCCCTTGCTGGAGGCGGGCGCTATCGATGGAGCGCGCGGCATTCTGATCAACATCACGGGATCGGCCTCGCTAAAGCTGGCCGAGGTGCAACAAGCGTGCACGATCATCCAGAGCGCGGCGCATGAAGATGCCAACATTATTTTCGGCGCTGTGATGGACGAGAAGATGAAGGATGCGGTGAAGATTACGGTGATCGCCACGGGGTTCCGCGAGGTACCGCGGTCGCAGCGTGTGCCGGAAATTCATTCCTTTGCCGCCTCGCACAGGGATGCGATGGATTTTCCCGAGGCGGTGGGGCCGGCGCAATCCGCAGGGCTAGCGTATGCGGACCCCATGGCTGAGACGATGATGGAAGAGCAGCGGATAGAGGAATCGCTTCCGGTTGCAATCGGGCACACCGCCGAGGTGATTTCGCTGGACACGATGCGCAATGCGATGGTGGCGAACTTCGAGCAGGAAGACTTGGATGTTCCGGCGTTCCTGCGCAAGCGCGGCGAAGTGATGTAGGCAGTGGCTGGCTGGTGTTCAGTGGTCAGTGGCAAGTAAGACCTGTTCGTGCCCGGACGTCGTTTTGCTGACCACTGGCCACCGATCACCGACCACTGCTTAAAGAGGAAAAACTTTGCGGCGGAGTGCCGTATCTTTTCAGTAACGGGGTAACGGTTACTGAGGGCAGTTGACCCGAAGTAATTCCCGTTTAAGTACTTGTTCCATAATGGGTTAGATCGAAATTAATGTTTTATCGAAGAAAAACTTTGTTATTGCCTGCAACCCTGTAACTCTCGTAGTATCGCGAAGATAGGGAAGTTACCTGAGCGTGCGGCGGGCTGGCAGGCGTCGTGCATCGAAATACATAGGAAATTCTGGTCAGGGGAACAATCGAAGATGTCCAAGTTTGGAGTGCGCGGCCTTCGTCTGATGGTGATTGTGAGTGGGATGGTGCTGGCGCCGGCAATGTGGGCGGCGCACGTCAATCCACACACCCTGAATGGGAGCAAGCCTAAATCCACGCAGAAGGTGAGCGAGAGCCAGCACACGAAGCGCCGGATGCGGCACCTAGCCAGCAGCCGGACTACGACCGGGCATGTGGCCGGGCGGCGCGTGGCGACGCACAGTGGGAGCCTTGCTAGAGCCTCTGTTCCCGCTACCTCTATTAGCGCTCGGAGGCACACTTATCACGAGCGCTTCTACATGAGTTCTTACGCCGAGGGTCTTACGGGCGCCGACATTATCGATGGCGAAGATCCGGTGGTGCGGCAAGCGGCCATCGATGCCCTGGGAAATATGAACGGCACGGTGGTCGCGATCGAACCCACCAGCGGCCGGGTACTGGCGATGGTGAACCAGAAGCTGGCACTCTCGAGCGGCGCGCAGCCGTGCTCGACCATTAAACTTTCAGTGGCTTTGGCGGCGCTGAGCGAGGGGTTGATCTCGAAGGAGACTGAGGTTTCGCTGGGTGGCCGCAGCCGGATGAATCTTACAGTGGCTTTGGCGCACTCCAACAACGCTTATTTTGAAGCGGTGGGGCGGAAGTTGGGTTTCGAGAAAGTGGCTTACTACGCCCATCAATACGGGTTGGGCGAGTTGGCTGGATATGACATTCCCGGAGAGCAACTGGGGACTTATCCTGACGAAGTGATTCCTGAAAAGCTGGGCGGCGTGGGCAAGATGTGTTCGTTCGGGGAAGGCATTTCCATGACGCCGCTGCAGTTGGGCGGAATGGTTTCCGCTATCGCAAACGGGGGCACGCTTTATTACCTGCAGCATCCGACGACGCCCGAAGAGATTGCGAACTTCCAGCCGCGTATCAAGCGGCAACTCGATATTGCTCCGGCAATTCCGGAAATTTCCGAAGGCATGGCGGGAGCGGTCCAGTACGGCACGGCGCGCAGGCTGGGACTGAACTTTAGCGAGGAAGAGATTCTCGGCAAGACTGGAACCTGCTCCCACGCCGGGACGCGGTTTGGCTGGTTCGCCTCTTACGCCAATACCAGCAGCGGACGCGTCGTGGTCGTCGTTTTTCTGCAAGGCGGGCGGCCTACATTTGGTCCCAAGGCGGCGGAGATTGCGGGACACATGTACCGCAACCTCTACGACCATAATTTTTTCCTGGCCGGACCTTTGCGACCCGCAGATACCGCCCTGGCGCGGTAATCCGCAAGCCAAAGCTTCCCAGCGGATTTTTTTCCTTAACCTAAGAAGGCCTCTCACCGAGGCCTTTTTTGCTGGCCGTGCGGCGGTGCAGCAACTTAGTGGTTTCTAACACGGAAGCCGTAAATCTCGCCGATAGATAGATAGAAGCGTCCGTAGTCTCCTGGGCTCTGGGAGATCCCGGTCCAGTTCGGACCGGATTGGACTCCCGCGTCCTGGATGGCGAACGCGAGCAAAGTGAATAAGAAATGACTTCAGTCACGGCCATGAAGGGAAGCTACGACTACGGGTTGGTGGCGCTTTCTATCGTGCTGGCGATGTTTGCATCCTACGCGGCATTGGACCTGGCGGGCCGCATAACGTCGACGCAGGGCCGGGCGCGCACCCTTTGGCTTAGTGGCGGAGCGATCGCCATGGGCTTGGGAATCTGGGCGATGCACTATGTCGGCATGGTCGCCTTAACCATGCCCCTCGCAGTCTCTTACCATCTTCCTACGGTACTGGTGTCTCTGATGGCGGCGATGGCTGCGTCCGCAGTGGCTCTTTTCGTGGTCAGCCGGACCAAAACGACGGTGTGGATGGAGGTTTCGGGCAGCATCGTGATGGGCAGCGGCATTGCTGCCATGCACTACATTGGGATGGACGCCTTGCGCTGCGCGGCGGTGATTTCCTACGACCTAAGAATTGTTGTTCTGTCGGTCGTGCTGGCGATTGCTCTTTCTTTGGTTGCGATGGTCCTTGCCTTCCGTGTGCGGGACGAGAGCGGGGTGAGCCGGCGCAAAATCGTAAGTGCACTGGTGATGGGCAGCGCCATCCCGCTAATGCATTACACCGGGATGTGGGCCGCGAGCTTCCACCCTTCAGGAGTTGCGCCCAATCTCAGTTACTCAATCGGCGTGTCCACGATTGGAGTCCTGGCCATCAGCGCGAGTACCCTTTTTGTACTTGCGGGGGTGATCGCCTCCTCTTTCTTTGACCGGTTGATCGATGCGCAGAGATCGAATCTCAATGCATCGCGAGAGCGCGAATTCTACTTCCGCACGATCGCCGAGGCCGTGCCCGAGATTATATGGACGGCGGAGCCCGACGGTGAAGATGACTACTTCAACGGCAGGTGCTATGAATACACTGGGCTGACGCTCGAACAGATGCGAGGCTCGGGGTGGAAGGACATCGTACATCCCGAAGATGTGGAAAGCTGCTTTTCGAAATGGCAGACAGCCTTGCGCACCGGTGAATCCTACGATGTGGAGTACCGCTTGCGTGGGAAGGACGGTGGGTATCGATGGTTCCTGGGCCGGGCCAACCCCATTCGAAACGCAGCCGGAAAGATCATCAAGTGGTTCGGAACCTGCACCGACATCGAGAATCAGAAACAGAGCCAGCAGATTCTGGAAGGGCAAGTTCAAGAACAAACCCTGCAGTTGGCGGACACTAATGCCCGGTTGCAACGTGAGCTGTATTTCCAGACGATGGCGGAAGGCATTGCGGAGATCGTCTGGACCGCAACTCCAGACGGCGCTATCGACTTCACCAACCGGAGGTGGGTCGATTACAGTGGGCTGACACTTGAGCAAAGCTTGGGGAACGGATGGGTTACCGCCATTCATCCCGATGATCTGGCGCTCTTTGCGTCAGAGTGGGAAAGCGCTCTGCGGGCGGGGAAGACCTTTGAGGCGGAGTATCGAATTAAGGAGAAGGGCGGAGGCTACCGGTGGTTTCTGGTGCGGGCCAATCCGATCCGCAGCGCCGAGGGGGAGCTTATCAAGTGGTTCGGATCCTGCACCGATATTGAAAACCAGAAGCAGAACCAGCAACTGCTGGAAGAACAGATTCTGGAACGGACGACGCAGCTCGCGGAGGTAAATACACGTCTACAAGAAGAGATGACGGAGAAAGACTTCGCCCGCAATGAACTCGATCAGCAGAATGAGAGGATGATGGGTGAACTCAAGAAGCGATCGGAACGGGCGACGATGCTGGCGAAGATGGGGGAGCTTTTGCAGAGTTGCATCAGCCGGGAGGAGGTATTTGCCGCGGCTCTGGGTTTTGCGCCCAAGATATTTCCCGCCGTGCGGGGAGCCGTGGCGCTGCTGAATGCGGGACGCAGCCTGGCGGAAGTGATTGGATCATGGACCGATTGTCAACTGCCAACTATGGATTTTGAACCGATGGCCTGCTGGGCGCTGCGTACCGGGCATCCGCATCTGGTACTCGCCGGTGACACGACTGCCCCGTGCGCGCACGCTGCGGGCGTGAAGAATACCTACCTGTGTATTCCAATTCTGGCCCAAGGCGAAACGCTGGGAATCCTGCACTTCCAGTCGACGGATGAGTCGCCGCAACTAGATGCCTCCGAGCTTTCGTTTAAGACCACGTTTGCGGGACAAGTTGGACTGTCGATTGCGAACATTAAGCTGCGGGAGGCATTGCGCGTGCAGTCGGTGCGGGATGCTCTGACTGGGCTCTACAACCGGCGCTATCTCGAGGAAGTGCTGGATCGGGAGGTGCGACGCGCCGGGCGTGCCGCGCAGTCGCTCGGCATCCTGATGATCGATCTGGATCACTTCAAGCGTTTCAACGACACTTACGGTCACGACGCGGGCGACGCAGTATTGCGCGAGACGGCGGCATTCCTGCTCAAGAACGTTCGGGCGGAGGATTTTGTATGCCGCTTCGGGGGAGAAGAATTTGTCGTAATCCTGCCAACGGCGGATCTGGAGGGGTCGCGAACGCGCGGGGAGCGAGTGCGCTCGAAGATGAGAGCACTCACGATCATGCATCAGGGGAAATCGCTGGGCATGGTCACGCTTTCGGTGGGGGTGGCAACGTTTCCGGCGCACGGCGCGTCGCCCAAGGAATTGATGGCAGCGGCGGATGCCGCGCTCTACGAGGCCAAGCGAGGTGGGCGCGACCAAGTCGCCGTGGCCGTCACGAAGGGCTCGGAGGATGTGGCGCTGCCGGGAGCAGTTCCGCAGGATGAGGCAAGAGCCGCTGGTTGGGTTTAGTCACAGATCTGCGGAGACAGGATCTGCGGAAGTCGGACAGAACCAGAGATGTCGAACCTTCCGGCCGGGCATCTTAACGTGAACTCTATTTTTTTCTTTCATCGCGCTCGACGACGCCGTCCTTAATATTGACGATACGGTGAGCGTACTCGGCGATGTCATGCTCGTGGGTGACCAGCACGATGGTATTGCCTTCGCCGTGCAAGCGGTCGAACAGGGCCATGATTTCGCTTCCGGTGGCCGAGTCCAGGTTGCCTGTGGGTTCGTCGGCCAGAATGATGGAAGGCTTATTCACCAGGGCGCGCGCGACAGCGACGCGTTGCCTTTGGCCGCCGGAAAGCTCGTTGGGTTTGTGAGTCATGCGAGAGCCCATGCCGACGGCCGTTAATGAAGCTTTCGCGCGTTCAATGCGTTCGTCGGTCGGAATGCCGGCGTAGATTAAGGGAAGCTCAACATTGTGCAGAGCGGTGGCGCGGGCGAGCAAATTGAAAGTCTGAAATACGAAGCCGATTTCCTTGTTGCGGATGCGAGCTAGCTCATCGTCGTCAAGCTCACTGACCAGCTGGCTGTTCAGCCAGTATTCGCCTTTCGTCGGCGTGTCCAGGCATCCGATCAAATTCATTAGAGTCGACTTACCGGAGCCGGAGGGCCCCATGATGGCCACGTATTCTCCGCGCTCAATTCGCAGGTTGACGCCGCGCAAGGCATGGACCTGCTGCTCCGACCCCATGTCGTAGGTCTTCCAAAGATCCAGGGCCGCGATCATGCAGGATTGCGGCGGAGCTGCGACGGTGGTCGAGGGCATACTGATTACTTCGGCGGTAGCCATGTTTTTCTCCTGCTCCGGTGCCACTGAGTTCTCCGTAGATGAATTCGAGCTCCGTTTGCTGTCGGCAGTGTGAACTTTGTTACTTCACATTGCCATTTGAGACCTCGTGCTGTGTCACCGGCTTCTCCGTTGGACGGATGAGGCCGTGGAACGTCATGACGATTCGTCTTCCTTCTTGGGGACGGAGTTATCGATTTTGACGCTGCTGCCAGAACGCAGCGTGCGCAAAACCTTGTAACTGCCAGTAATCACTTCGTCGCCTTCCTTCAATCCATTCAGGACTTCGATATCGCTGGTGCCGGTTATGCCGGTTGTAACCGGGACGAACTCGGCCTTCTTGTTGCGAATGACGAAAACACCCTGCACGTCCTGCTGCATATCCTTCTTCGACGCAGCGTCCTTGGGTGCGGGCGCGGCAGCGTGTACGGAGCCGGGAGTTGACTTCTCCTGCTCCAATTGCGCCTTGCTGCGCACCGAGAGCGCCTGAATCGGGATCGAAAGAACGCTGCTCCGGGAAGCGGTCGTAATCTTGGCGGTGGTCGAGAGCCCGGGACGCAGATCTTGCGGTGGATCGTTCACCGTCACCACAACTTTGAAATCCTTCGCCTCTTCGCTGGCAGTGCTCTGTTGCGAGGTAGCGACTCCAGTGGAGCGAATGATGGCGTTGTCGCCGATTTCGGAAACCGTGCCGTGGAAAACCTTCTTCGGAATCGCGTCGATCGTCACTTCGGCGGGCTGGCCTAAGTGCACGTTGACGATGTCGGTTTCATCCACTTTTACTTCGGCGGTGATCACGGACATATCGGCCAGTGTGAGCAGCGTGCTGCCCAGAGCATTCTGAATGCCGATGACCACCGACTCGCCTTCGCGAACCGGAAGGTTGGTAACTACGCCGTCGTAAGGAGCGGAGTAGGTGGTTTTTTGCAGCACGTCGGCTACGCGGGTCAGGTTGGCCCGAGCCTGTGCAACATGACGGTCGGCGGAATCTTTCTGCGCTTTGGCTTGTGCGACGCGCGCCTTGGCTTGTATCAGTCCGGAATCGGCCGTGGCCCAGGCATTTCTTCGACTGTCAAAATCAGACTTCGAAATTAACCCGTCCTTAAAGAGATCCTGCGCCCGCGCCCAATCCAGTTTGTTGCGGTCATAGTCGGCTTGCGCACGCTGTAGATCGGCGTCGGAGGTATTCAGAGCCGCTTGGGCGGCAACGGCATCGGTCTCCGCCGCCTGCACCGAAGCTTGGCCCGCGCTCACGTCGGCGGAAGACTGCACGTTTTCCAGTTGCGCCAGCAACTGTCCTCTCTTTACGTGATCGCCTTCCTTCACATAAAGGTGCGTGATCTTGCCGTAGGCGTTAGCGCCGATGTTGACGTACGTCTTCGGCTTAATTTCTCCCGAAGCGCTCACCACCGACGACAGATCCTCACGCTGGGTTTTGCCCGTCTGCACCGTGACCACGTTCTTGCCGCTCTGGTGCACGCTGGCTCCCACGATGATGGCGAGCACCACCACCGCGCCTATGCCGATCGCGATTTTTTTCCAGGGTTTCATTGTCTCCGTCACTGTCGGTTGTTTAATACCCCAGGGTTGCTTACCTTCGGCCTACCTGGTCGATCCCAGCCAGTCCGGCGCTGCCGGTCTGACGGACACGTCTTCTAATACGATCCTGCCGGCAGGAAAGTTCCGTTCGAGAGTGAGACGCCTTGCTGAGACCGGCTTTATTGCCATGCACCTGGGAATCCAAGAGCCGAGGTTATCGGACCCTGAAAGGTAATTATAGCGTGAGGGGCGTCAGACACAGGGGCGTTTTTGTCTTGACGTATTCCACAGACCGATATAAATTCGCTGACACTTTACCAAACGGCGCAATTTCGGATTGCGCTGAGTAACAGTGCGACAGCACCGAGGGCCCAAGGGACCGAGTTGTTAAATCCTTTTGGAGGCCGGGGAAATGTCTCTCCGCTCTCGCCTGTCGAGTTTTCGTCTCTGCGCGTTTGCATTAGCTACCGTTCTAACTACGAGTCTCTCTGCCCAGCAGCCCAAAGTGCTCGCCCCGCATAAGCCGATCGCACCTAAGGCCGAGAAACAAGTCAAGTGGCTATCGCCCGCCACCCAGCGTTCCATGGTTGGCGGCCTGTGGATGACCGATCCCGATTTCAAGTCCTCCATCTACATCAAAAATATCGTCGAAACCGACCCGATCACCGTCACGCCCATCCTTCACCTCAGCAACGGCGCAAAGTACACGTTGCCCGATGTCACAATAAAGCCAGCCGATCTCGCCATCATCAGCATCAACGATGAGTTGCAAAAGAAGGGCATCTCCTCGTGGGCCACCTTGAGCGGATACGTCGAACTTCAATACCTTTGGCCGTGGAATCCATTCTGTGCCACGGTCCGGGATGTCGATGTCTCCCATAGCCTGATCTTTACCTACCCCCTCCGGTCAACCGCGCCTCCGCCCGCCCACCTCGTCAAGCCAATCTCCCCGCCCCCAACCAACACCGTGGAGGGAATGTGGTGGAAGCAGGAAAAGAACGTCACCGGCTTCATCGCTGTAGCGAATCTTGCTTCTCAACCCGCCAACACCACAGTTCAAATCAGCGACAGCAACGGACTACCCATCACCCAGCACAACATCGCCGTCACCCCGCACGGAATGAAACTCATTAAACTGCCGGAGCTGCAGACCACACAAGCAGCTCAGGGCGGCGTTCGAATTACCTCCAGCGAAACCACCGATAATCTCGTCATCGAGGGCGGGTTGGAAGATCAAACCACTGGCTACTCAGCCGCCATGCCGTTCGCCTCCGAGCCGCTCGGCCAAGATCCGGCAAAAGATCGCACAATTGCCGAGCTCGGTTTTATGATCGGCGCTGCCGACCCCATGATGCTTTTCCCCGCCGGCACAACCTTCACGCCGTACTCGTTTCTGCGCAATGTGTCTGACGCGCCGCTGACAGCCACACCAACCCTTTGGTGGATGGCCGGAGGCAAGCCGCATTCCGCCGCTCTTCCGCCCATCACACTTCAACCTCTCCAAACCCAGAGCCTCGATGTAGCCTCATCGTTCCCGCTCCTCGGGCCAAAGAATTTCAATGGTAGTTTCAACATCTCGTTCGAGACCGTTACCAGACGCGGCTCGCTGGTTATGTCTTCGGGTAGCGTCGACCAGACGGGGAACTATGTATTCGAGGTCAAGCCCCACGGCGTCGCGGAAGGCGCGTCCAAGTCGCTTCAGCAGTGGAGCACCGCCAACGGCGACGATACGATGATCACGATATGGAATCCCGCCGACGAGGCTCAAGACTTTATTTTCACTTTATTTTTCGAGGGCGGTCACTACCTGCTCCCTTTGCACATGGAAGCCAGGGAAACCCGGGCATTCAATGTTTCCGAGATTCTCCAGAACCAGGTTCCGGACGCGGAAGGAAACGTGATTCCGACATCCGTTCACCAAGGTACGGCAAAGATCGCAGGCAGTCACGCCGAGAACGAGTACATTCTTGTCGCGGTAGATTTTGGAGTCTACAACGTTCGCAAGGCGACCTGCCAAAATGGTTGCACAACCTGTGAGGGGTACACTGGCTACAATGTTATCGAGGATGGCTTCGCGGTGAGTGTGAACGGTACCCAGCAGGAAACCGCAACCGGCACCTACGAAAATGGAACGCAATATAATTTGACGGCCGGGTCAACTTGGACCAGCAGCAACACCAAAGTGTATACAGTGAGCGCGGGCCTTGTAAAAGGGCTGGCAGTCGGAAGCGCCACAACCACGGGCACCGAGAGCCTGCCCGTGCCGATGCAAGCATGCAACGAGGAGAGCTGCGAATTTGCCGGCTTTTTTCAGACCGTGCCAGGCACTGTACCAGCGCCGCCGACCATCACGAGCGTCTCGCCCTCGCCCCTTGTTTTTGGTGCCACGGGAGGGATCCTGACGATAAACGGATCTGGCTTCTCCGTCTATTCGGGCACCACCCTAACCATCACCTTCGATAGCTCCTCAATCACCGCGACTGGGAGCGTCGTGGCCGGATCCGATACGCAGATTATTGGACTTATTCGGTCACCTGCGACGCGACAGTCGGAGCACACAACATCTGGATCAGCTTCGGCGGCGGAGGCGACGGCTTAGGGGGCGAAAGCGGACAGTTCGGTATAAACGTGGCCCTTCCCGCCGCGCCGACGCCTACGGTCAAGCTTGGCGGGAACAGCATCAGCGGTACGCAGTCTGTTGTCGTCGGACAGCAGATTGCCCTCAGCGGCTCGGTCTCCCTGCCGCTGTGCATGAGCATGTCGAGCCAACAGTGGTCGGTCCCGGGAACTACTGTGGGCGGCTTTAATACTGCGGCGCTCAACGGAGGACCGGAGGCCACGAATTTCACCCAAGCTACGAACACGTTCTACTGGGTCACTTCCGGGAACTCACTGAGTGTCACATACCAATACACGATGTCCGGCGGTGGCGGAACTGTGACTAGCCCGGCCGCGCCCGCAGCTTTTAATGTCGCTGGGCCGACCAGCCCGAGCACAGGGGTAACCCTCGGAACAATCAACATTAGCAACAACAAGCTCGTATTCGGAGGCTCAGGCACTAATATTGGAATCCTGTTCACGCCTTCCGCGAGTGCGCCCTCAGGCTATTCGAATACTTGGGTATAACGTTCAGGTGATTAGCGGCCTGACCATACAGCTAACCGGCAGCACCAGTCACACTTGCACTGGCTCCGGGCTTGATGGAAGTTATCCTTATCCGCCGGTAACATCGACCTATACGGACGACAATCCCGGAGTGGGACTGTCAACGTCGTATTCTGAAGAATCCTACACAATGTCAGCGAGTATGTACGTCCTCTGGAACTCGGGCCTGGCAAACTCCATCCCGGTACCACTTGGGTATGTGAGTTGGAATTGGTATGGGGACGCGAAGTACATCAGTGGGGCCTGGCAATTACAGGCTAGTTCAACCCGAAGCGCAAATGCCTTTCAGGCGAGCAGTTCGTATCCAACTTGGACCACAAATTACCCACTAGGGAGCACATGCCCATGAAGGATTTCACTGAGAAGATAGTCCGCACTGCAACGATTTTTCTCTCGTTGTCGCTGTTCGGCCTTGCGGTCGTTTCTGGCAGCAACACCCATCCCTTTTCGCTGACGATCCGGCTGTTGCACGATATCGCGAAAGCGGGTTCTCAAATTCGTGTAGAGGTGGTCTTGACGAATACATCCGACCACGAGATCGGCATCTTGAAGTCAGCGCCCGAGGCCGATTATATGGTGGAAGTTCGCGATGCTAACGGTAATATGGCACCTGATACCGACTTTGGCCGCAGGCAGAAGGATCCCGCTTCGGTCAAAGTTTCATCCGCCACCCCCTTGTACAGTCTTAAGCCGGGGGAGAGCCTTCACGACGAAATTCAGATCGAGCGGTTGTATAAGATCTCAGGCCCGGGCAAATATAGCATCCAAGCCTCGCGAACCGTACCAGAAGAAATGGGAAGCGGTGTGGTGAAATCGAACATGGTAAACGTGACAGTTACCCCGTAATCGGCCGAGACGCCCCCCTTTTGATCTCGTTGGGACCAGCAACACGGTGGATCCCCTGTCCTTCGCGCTTTTTTGCGAAGGGCGGGAATCGGGAATGCTCGCGTAAATGGGCTGATGACGCAGCCGCGGTAATAGATCAACGAGATAGGCAGCATCGTCACCCACCCTTGCAAAAAGCGCAAGGATGGAGCACCCTCTGTGGAAATGGCGCAGACAAACATCAAAGGTGGGCCAGCTGTGATCTTTCAACACGTTGTTCCCAAGAAGTGAATAGTCCATTCGCTCCAAACCGGAGAAGCTGATGGTGCTGACCAATCCGCTTCCAAGGAGTCGACCGAATGGACCTTCACCAGAATGCCCGACTTACGTTTCGTAGTCGAGAGGCTTTAGCCCAGAAAATCATGATGGAGAGGTTGACGGTGAACGCGGCTGCAGCCGCGTTCACTGTCAACCGAAAAACCGCCGCCAAGTGGCTACGCCGCTATCGCACCCTGGGCTTGCCTGGCCTGCGGGATTGTTCCTCGCGACCGCTCCATAGCCCGCGCCGAACCTCGTCGGAGTTGATCGCCCAGGTCATCACTTTGCGCCGCGATCTGCGCCCCGCCTACCAGATCGCTCACGCCACTGGCCTCAGCCCTGCCACCATTAGCCGCATTCTGCAGCGGGCTCATCTCAACCGCTGGCGTCATCTCCATCCCGCCCCACCCGTCGTGCGTTACGAACATCCTGCGCCCGGAGATCTGCTCCATCTCGACATCAAAGGCATGACCCGCTATCAGCAGGTCTCTATTCGTGGCGACGGCCGTCGCCGCGGCCGCCCTCAGTTCGCCGGCTGGCAGGCGCTGCACGTCGCCATCGACGATCACTCCCGCCTCGCCTTCTCCTGTATGCTGCCCAACCAGCAAAGCCAAACTGCCATCGCCTTCCTACGCGCCGCTGTCGCCTTCTACGCCCAGCACGGCATCTCCATCCGCCGCCTGCTTACCGACAACGGCTCCTGCTATCGCTCCCGCCAGTTCCGCGCCGCCTGCCTCCAACTCGGCATCCAGCACCGATTCACCCGTCCCTACACGCCGCGCACCAACGGCAAGGCCGAACGCTTCATTCAAACCGCCCTGCGCGAGTGGGCCTACGTTCGCCACTACCTCAACTCGGAAGAACGAGATCAGCAGCTCTCGCCCTGGCTCGAGCACTACAACTTCCACCGTCCGCATGGTAGCCTCGGTTACGCTCCGCCCATCAGCCGCGCCTCTCCGGTGGGTACAACGTCTTGATAGATCACAGCTTGCCCGGTGCCGCATGGGACTCCAGCAGTACTGGATGGGGGCTACGAGCACCTACATTGCACGAACCTTCTATTCAGCTTTGGCTTTCAATTATCAGGTAGGCCAACGCTGGCATCTGGCCCGTGCTGCGGATGAGGAGGATATCTTCGTGGCCACGCCAACACAGGATCCAATTTCCCTTGCTCTTGAACATGAAGACTTGGCACATGCTGCCATCATGGCGGAAGATTCCGGAGCCGCTCAGGAACACATTAAGCTCGCAGAAAAGTTGCTTGCATCGGTGCCCGCAACGGACGTGACAGAGAAATACAGAGTCACGATGGAATCGTACTCCGCGCTCGTCGATGGGCTGACCGGAAAACCAGAACAGGGGTTGGCGAGGCTCGAACAAGTGCGGCCCCAGGCCGACCAGCTGACAAATGTTGCTGCGGTCTCCGATTTTCACCGAATTGCCGGGGAGTTGCAATCTCTCGCTGGCCGTCAGCAATCGGCCCGTATCGAGTTTGAACAGGCAGCGGCGCTTGGGGAAACCATGCGAGCGTCCCTTCGCGCCGAGCCCGAACGCATCGCCTGGATGCGCCAATGGGCGAATTCGTATCTGAATTTGGTCGAGGCGGACCTTCGTCTGGGAGAGTCGTCCGAAGCCTTGAGCGTGTGGGAGCTGTACCGAGACTTAGATCGAGACTGGACTGATGAGCTTCCGAAGTCAGTATCGACCTCGCCCAAAATTGAAGACGCACTGGCTCGGTTTCGAGCATTGGTGGAGCGCGAAGGAGAGCGATTCAGTCAACACTTCTCCCCGCTTCGAAACCCAAGCTGTGCTCGTAGTTGGACTGGTTCCTCATGGGGTTGCAATGTGGTCGGATGGCCACGATGGCCTAAATTCGAAGTGGATTGAGAAAGACCCCGCTAATATCCGACTGGAAGCTGAGAGACTGGCAGAACTCTCCTCACAGCCCTCCTCGGCCATCGACGAAATTCGAACACCAGCACGGCATCTTTACAGGACTTTGGTCGAGCCAGCGTTTACGGGGCGAACTTTTTCGGGACCTCTGACCATTCAGACCGACGAAAGTCTTTCGCGAATCCCGTTTCAGGTGTTGATCGATGATTCTGGCCAGTATCTGGAGGATCGACATCGGTGGCGTACATGCCGATTTTAAACGATGCCTCCCGACAACCGATAGCGCGACCACTGTCAGCGGACGCGAGAGCTTTGGTGGTCGCCGGCGGCGGTGCTGGGATCGACGGTCTTCGTCCTCTGGAGGATGCGTTGACCGAGGCTCGCGCGGTTATCAAGCATTTTCCGCAAGGCACGTTGCTGGCCGAAGGTGAGGCGACAACCGTTGAGCTGAGCGCCCAAATTCAGAGGGCGGAGATATTTCACTTCGCTGGACACGCCCTCATCCACGGTGGCGAGAGTGTTTTGGTGCTTAACTCTGCGAATCTCGACCATGGAGGGGCGTTGTTCGATGTTAAGACTCTGCGGTCAATTCGCACTCCGCAGCTTCAAATGGCGGTTCTATCGGCGTGTTCGACCGAAAACGGAGGTGACGGCCTGCCTGAAGACTTCGACAGCCTGGCGCGCGTTTTCCTTTCGCGTGGCGTGCCCCACGTGATTGCCAGCCGCTGGAATGTCGACTCCAACTCGACCGTGCTTCTCATGGAAAAGTTTTACGAGAGATTGCTTGCCGGATCAACGGTCCCGCAAGCCTTAGCTACATGAAATCGGTTGAGTCCGGCGGTGACCCAATCGTTCCGAGCCTAAAGACTTACGCCAGTGGTGTCATCTGGTCTGATCAGCTCGCACTGCCGTCGCAGGATAGAGATCGTTGGTAACCGTTCTCTGGAATCTTGAGAGGACTCGACCCCTGGATCGGGCAGGCTGTTTGTATCCGGGTGTTCGAAGTTCATGTTGGAGGGACGTTGGGAGGTAAAAAGTCAAGAAGGCATCCCGACCGAGTTAACGAAACTCGTTTACGGATCGGACAGTCCGTATGCCTTCACTTTAGCTGAAACCAATTCTCTGTCAATCGGGATGTGGAAGTGATGCTTGGAAGCCGGTCACTTCCAATCGCGACCGTCAAATAGAGACTTCGTTGAACTCTGAAGATTTCACCGTCTACAATTTCGACACCATTGATGTAGACGGAAAACCAGAATTAGCGTTAAAGTATTTGAAAAGATTGGTCGGGGAGAGAGGATTTGAACCTCCGACCCCCTGGTCCCGAACCAGGTGCTCTACCAGGCTGAGCCACTCCCCGACTGGGCTGCGGATGGCAATCAGGACGTTCCTGCATCCGAGCTTTCTTGATAGGCAGTTAAATTATAGCATCGTAGTCTTCGCCGGGTGCTCCAGGTCGCCGATACATTTTCGCGCTACACTAATGGCGCAGCAAAACCGCACGGGTCACTGTAACCAAAACTATCGCGTTCCATTCGACCGATCATGATCGTTCTCTGCGCTCATCGTCTGTTCACGCCAAGGGAAGAGATATTGTACCCGCTCGTCTTCGTTGAGGACCGCCTCATCTCTGCCGTATCTTCGCGGGCCGAGCGGGAGATTCCGAAGAACGCTACCGTGATCAACCTCACCCGTGATTTCCCGGATGCCATTCTCGCCCCGGGTTTTGTCGACGTTCACATGCACGGGGGCGCGGGACTCGATCTTATGAGCGCATCGCTGGCCGACCTGCCGCGGCTGAACAAATTTCTGACAGTGCACGGCGTGACCGGCTATTTTCCTACTACTGTCGCTGCGCCGCTTGATGAGACATGTTCCGCTCTCGATCGACTGGCCGACGCCATCGAAGCGGCCAGGGTCTCTCGCTCTGCCAAAGGCGATGACGTTCAGGCGCTGCCACTCGGCATTCATCTGGAAGGTCCGTTTCTGAGTCACAAGCGGCGTGGGGTTCATCCTCCGGAGAATTTGATCGAGCCCACGCTCGAGATCTTTGAGCGGCTCTGGCAGGCGGCGCACGGTCTGGTGCGAATGATGACGATCGCGCCCGAACTACCGGGAGCGATCGAGGTTATCGCCGAAGCGGCGCGCCGAGGGGTTTGCGTGAGCATCGGACACTCCGACGCTATCGCGGAGACCGCTCAAGCCGCGGTAAAGGCTGGGGTCCGTCACGCCACACACACTTTCAATGCCATGCGCCCGCTCGATCATCGCGAACCCGGCATCCTCGGCGAAGCGCTCACCAGCGAGCGGCTCAGCGCCGACATTATCGCGGATGGCATTCACGTCGCTCCGGAAGTGGTGAAGCTTTTCCTGCGGGCAAAGGGGTTGGAACGCGCGGTTCTGATTACCGACGCCACTGCGGCCGCCGGCATGCCCGACGGTATCTATCAACTCGGGCCGATACAGGTTGAAGTTAAGAATGGACGCTGCACGGTTCATGGCGAGACTGGCGACAAACTCGCCGGCAGTGTGCTCACCATGGACCGCGCCGTGCGTAACGTTACCGAATTCGCCGATTGGAGCCTGCGAGAGGCGGTTCGGGCGGCTACGCTGAATCCGGCGATGGCCGCAGACCTGCCGAGCCACGGGCAAATCGCTCCCGGCGCTGAAGCGAACCTGGTGGTGCTGAGTCCGGATGGAGAAGTTAGGAAAACAATCGTTCGCGGGATCGCGTCTTAGTTGGGTTTCCGCTCTTTAGCTTCCGCCATGTACCGCAACAGCACGGCCTCATCGGCCCGCGTGAGCTGGTCGAGGAACGACGTATCCACCTTGCCGTCTTCCACCGTTTTCGAGGCATTCGACTGGCGCAATTTGTCACCCAGTTCGGGATCGTTGCTCATCACCTGGCTGTAGAACCAGAGGAAGTGGCGCATCTGATCGAGCGTCTTGCACAGGACCTGAATGGCTTCAGTTTCGGGCAGAGCGCTCAGCGCTTCCATCAATTCCGGGTCGCTGGGGGCTTGCATGGCGGCGCAATTCAGCTCGCGCTGAATTACGCGCAAATCTTCGGTAACTCGCATCATCCGAGTATGAAGGTCGTCCATCTGTGAATCGATTCCCGTAGCCATTGTATGGTTTGGCTTGTGTCGTTAGAACATCTCATCGGCAGCCTCAAGCGGATAGATGTCCCACGATCATGCGCTTTCGTAATTCAAGCAATTACTTTGGTCTGGCGAACTCATGCCTGGCGATACGGTGGGCTGAAATCCGCGGCCGGCGAGGGTTTTGCCCGGTCCGGTGAGGATTATCCCCGGCGCCGCCATCGGCAAAATACGCTTGCCATTCTCGACTATTCCAAGGCCACTGGATTGTGATACAAACTCGCATGCCAGAACTCTCGTCAGAGCCTCTTCGGCCGGGCCAGCCACGCCACGAGCTGATCCGCGCCATTGGCCGCTGGAGCCTGACCGCGCTCGTCATTAACTCGATTATCGGCAGCGGCATCTTTGGACTTCCTTCCACAGTAGCTGGCCTCATCGGCGACTACAGCCCGTATGCCGTGCTCGCTGCCGGAGCCGGCATGAGCGTGATTATCGGCTGCTTCGCCGAGGTCGCATCGCGCTTTCAGCAAGCCGGCGGTCCTTATCTCTACGCGCGGGTCGCTTTCGGACGTCTGATGGGCATTCAAACCGCGTGGATGCTGTGGCTGGGCCAGGTCGCCGCACCGGCCGCAAATGCCAACCTGTTTGTGATTTACCTGGGTGAGTTTTTCCCGCACGCCAAGGATCCTCTGCCTCGGGCCGTCGTTCTCACGGTGCTGGTGGGGCTTTTGACCTTCATTAACATCCGCGGTGTTCGCGGCGGAGCGCAGGTTAGCAATTTGTTTACCGCGGCCAAACTCGTTCCGTTATTTGCCGTGATCATCCTGGGTGTCATGGTGCTGCACAACCACCATTGGGCTATCGCAACCGCGCCTGGCGCGTCTCCCAACACTAGTCAATGGCTGAAAGCCATGCTGCTTCTGGTTTTCGCATATGGCGGATTCGAAACCGCACTCGCGCCCATGAGCGAGGCGAAAAACCCCCGCCGTGACGCTCCCTTTGCGCTCTTTACCGCCTTGCTCGCCTGCACTGTGATCTACGCACTCATCCAGTGGGTGGCGGTTGGAGTTCTGCCCAACGCCGTGCAGAGCCAGCGTCCTCTCGCCGACGTTGCGCGGCTCGCGGTGGGGCCCATTGGCGCAGCTCTGGTTGCCATTGGCGCGTTGATTTCTTTCTACGGATACCTCAGCGCGAAAATTCTCGCTATGCCGCGCGTGCCTTTCGCGCTCGCCGAACAAGGGGATTTCCCCAGAGCCTTCGCCGCTGTCCATCGCCGCTTTCATACGCCATACGTCTCGATTCTCGTCTTCGCCGGCATGGTGTGGGGTTTAGCGCTGATCGGCGACTTCAAGTGGAATGTAACGCTTTCTGCCGTGGCGAGGTTGCTTTACTACGGGGTAGGCTGCGCGGCCTTGCCTACTCTCCGCCGCAAGCAGCCCGACGGCGCAAACGCACTGTTTCAACTGCCCGCCGGAAATTTCCTTGCCGTACTGGGCGTGATCCTATGCGTGATCCTGGTCACGCGTGTGGATTTCGGCCAGTCCTTGATTCTGGTTGCCACTATTGCGCTGGCGTTCGGGAATTGGGCCTTGGTAGCCCGCAAAAGCGCCGCTGGCTGATGCGGCGGGTCCGGATTCCAATGTCGCGAGGCCGAAGTAGGGTTCGGGGGAACTGCGCGGTAGAATGTCTGATCATGGCGAAGCAACGACCAGTGCACAAATGCAAGCTCTGCGGTCTTATGAAGGAGCTTTGCGACAGCCATTACTTGCCGAAACACCTGTATGCGTTCTTGCGTGCTACTCGGCTTCAAAATCCCAACCCTGTCATGGAAGTGGCTGGGGAACTCAAGCAAATATCAATCCAGTACCGGGGTTATGTGCTATGCAAAGGGTGCGAAGGCCTGTTTAGCAAGCACGGAGAAAAGTGGGTGCTGGCGAACATTCCACATGACTACGACGCGGCGTTTCCGCTACAGGATGCCATCAACCAATTGAAGCCGTCGTTCAAGGGCATTGATCTTGTTCTGTGCAACGTCAATGGGGTGAGCGCGTTTGACCTTCAACAACTCGTGTATTTTGGCATGAGCATCTTTTGGCGGGGCGGGGTGTATGAGTGGGAAACCACAACAGGCCTTGTCCCGCAAAAGAGTGGACTTGGGCGCACTGGAAGAGCCGATACGGAAGTTCCTCCTCGGCGAGGGCCCGTTGCCTGATGACACAGAGATGGTGCTCGCGATTGACGTGTGGCCCTACAAGAAGATCCACCAGGTTGCCTATCCCGCGGTGAATGCGCACTTGCCGGAATGCCATCGGTACTGGTTCCTCGTTCCGGGTTTGTTCTTCTCCCTGTACTTGGGTAGCAACATTCCGGCGGATGTGCATTTGCGAAACGCCGCCAAAGGGATCATTGGTTTGGATCTGGCAGCTGCGAATTCTGTAATCGAGTTCACGAAGCAAGGGGTGAAGACCAGATCAGGGCCGAAGATGGAAGCCCTGAATAAGGAAATCCGGGCAATACGCTCCAAGAAAGCGAATTGAGAATAGAGCACGGCCCTGTGCCCGGCGCCTCATTTCTCGCGTTCTTTGCGAGAAGTGGGCAAGGCGCGATCGATCTCCACGGGCAGGTTTACTTGAACGGTATGTCCACCTCGGAATAACTGCCGGGTGTCGCGGCGTTCACGGTGGCGGCTATTTTCCGAACGTGGCGCTGCACGATACGCCACTGCGAATTTCCCAGCACCACAATCGCAATAGCGCGGCTCTTCAAATTCTGCTGCGCCGTTATATTCTTATCGGTCGTCAAGAGCACTGCAAATCCGGCTTCCTCTGCGGCTTTCAGCAGCTCCCCGTTAACCCAGCCTGTCCCATCCGAGATCCTTGGCTTGGGTGACGGTGTGGCCTTCGAGGAACGGGATAAGCGGCGCGGGCGTGCCTTGATCAAAGAGAATGCGCATCGGCGGAAGCCAGCGAATGGCTGGGGGGCGGCGGGGCATCAAGACTGCGGGCGGCAAAATCCAGCACGGCAACAATTTGTTCCCGCGTCACGCCGAACCACTCCATGATTTCTTCGATACTTGCGCCGGATTCGAGGTTCTCAAAAACAGTGGAAACCGGCATACGGGTGTCCTTAAACACCCACGCCCCGCTGCGCTTGCCGGGGATGCTCTCCACGGCGGGACACTGCGACCAATCGAGTGTTGCCATGTTCTTATCCTCCTCTCAATCTTAACCTTTTACCACGCATTTTCGAAGCATAGCGATCTCTGCGCGTTACAATGGTTTCCTCATTGATCCGAGTGGAGCGAAATTATTAGATTTGGTTGCAGCAAAGCGCCGAGGAACACGGGCAGGGGAAACTCGAGCATAGGATGAGAGTTCAACTTCGAATTGCTTTTATCGTGCTGGGCATAGTTGGGCTTGGGCTCATCCTGCTTTTTGAATTGCAAAGGCGTCCGGGCTACTTTGCGAACAGCACGTACCTGGGAGCGATCGTCGCCATCGAGATTGTCCTTGCCTGTTTATGGCGATTTGAGGCGGTTTTTTTCCCGGTCACTATGTACTGTTTTCTGGCGGCCGCTACGGCGCTACCGTTCGCGGTGGAAAGTTGGACGGTTCGCTGGTTGTTTCTGGCAGCGGGCGCATTGGCTGGCTCGGTGCTCTGGCTTAGAAGCAACCGGACGAAGCACTTTGGAGTATTCCACTTAGTGGCGCTATTTTCCGTGCTGGCGGCACTTGCCTCAGCCAGCGCTTCGAGTATGCCGAGGATGGCGTTGCTTAAAGTGGGGAGCCTGTTTCTGCTCTTTCTGTACGCCTCAACCGGGGGACGAGTTGCACTGGCGGGACGGGAGCGGTCTTTTGTTCACGGCCTCGTCGTAGCGTGCGAAGTGCTGGTTTTTGTGGCTGCGATTTTCTATTTTGCCGGTCATGACCTGTTCGGAAATCCGAACAACTTGGGCGCCTTTGTTGGGGTGGTGGCAACGCCGGTTCTGCTCTGGGCGGCATTAGTGGCGGAAACCCGCGGGGAACGTCAGCGCCACTACACGGCCTTGGTTCTGTGCGTAGTTCTGCTGTACGTCAGCGTTTGCCGCGCCGCCATTATCGCGGATACGCTGGTTACGATTGCCCTCACGATGGGACTGCGGCGTCCGCGGTTGTTGTTGAAAGCCGTGTTTGTGGCGGCTTTTTTTCTGGAGGCTATGGCAGTAGCCAATCCCGCCCACATGAGCGAATTGATGGACTCGCTGAGCGGGCGCTTCATATTCAAACTACAGGTGCACCGGCCGCAACAAGGGATCCTCGGTTCGCGATTGACACCGTGGGACGAGACAATTTCCGCGGTCATCCAGCATCCCTGGTTTGGAACCGGATTCGGAACGAGCGACTTGGGAGCTGAACAGCCGCACCTCGAGCAGTCGTCGATATACACGGTAGAAGGGACGAATCGCGAACATGGCAGCAGCTATCTGGCACTGATCGAATACATGGGATTGCTGGGTATTTTGCCCTTTATGCTTTTGTTGTTTTTGCTGCTGCGATCGGCGGCCCGGGTTTACCGGTGGATGCGGAGAACGGGCAGCCCCTATCACTACGCCATTCCATTTGCGATGGTCACGGTCGCGGGTCTGATTCATGCGGCCTTTGAAGACTGGCTGTTCGCGGCCGGCTCTTATCTCTGCCTATTCTTTTGGGTGCTGGCTTTTCTGCTGGTCGACTTGACTTCGGAGATGGAGGCCGATCTGCGAGTTACCAGGTCCAAGCCTGTTTCCGGCGTTGCTCCAACTCAGGGCTTTCTGCAGCCCACGGCTTAGTTCGAGCCGTGATCGGATTTCCGAACTGTTTGGCTATATCCCGCAAAATATAGTCATTCGAACCGCCGAAGCGAATCACGAGCTTTGGTCCGCGCTAATGGCAGAAGGACGAAAGCGCGCCGTGACCAAAACTGCACAAATCACCAGAATCAGCCAAGCCTCGTGCGGAAGAATGGACCATTCCCAGTATCGAGTGTGAGAGCGCATCGAGAATCGCATACGTCCCGGCATATTCATGAAGAATAGCAGCGCCGGGAACCAGGAATGGACTGCGAGGAGAAGACATGCAATCGCGGAAATCCTCTTTCCCTTCATTTCGCTCAGCGCCCAGACCATGGCAACCAGCAGCAAACCGGCATCGGTGAAGCGGTGATAGACGGGGAGAAGCGATGCCGAGGTGAGGATGGCCAAGTCAAGAAGACCCAGACGCGGACCGCGGCGAACCGCGATCAGCCAAAGGGCAAGCAGGGCGACGAAGACCAGCGCGGCGGTAAGTTGAGCGAAAGTCCGGTCTTGCAAAATCGGAAAGAGCGCGCCCTGCAAGTTCACCATCTGAAAATGCAGGGGATTGGCCGTGCTGAAATCGTCGATGGCGCGCGGGGAGCGAACATGCGCTGATTGTTCGCGGCGAGGTTAGGCAACAGAAAGTTCTGCCGTGCGGTGGAATAACGGCTAAGGATAGCAGCACGATGCCTGTAGTGATCGCAGTAACAATCACTTTCATACGGTTGCGATGCGCGAGTGCGTAGATCAGGAACGGCAGGGCCACCGTGGGTTTCAACGCGATCGCTACGGCCAGCAAAATGGCCGCCGTGCGGCTTCGATTCTGAGTGAGGCATAAGGCGGCAGTTATGCCCAACGCACAAGCGACAGTGACAATGTTTGAAGTGGCTATCGCAGTGTGTATGGGGGCCGGAAGCAACGCCGATATGAAAATCACCAGGTCTAGCGAACTGTAGGTTCGAACGCCGGCAAATTGGACAAGTAACCAGGCGATGGCAAAGACGGCAGAGTGCACATCAGATCCCACACCGTGATCGCGATTCGCCAGGGTAGTTCGGCTAAAGGCAGAAGCAGCGGAAAAGCCGTGATCGGATACGGGGACGGTATGCCACGCTTCGCCGCCAGAGTTCCATCTGCGCTTTCCGTAACCACAAAGTGCGGGCGGATAGGGGTCGGCCACAGGTTCTTCAGGACGATTGGAGCATACGGATCCTGCCCGGAAATCCAGGCGCGGGTCTGCTCGTAGGGCGAAACGAAGTCATTAAAATTGCGGCCGTCCTTGCCCAATGCGCGAAGCGGACCTCGCACTGAAAACTCCACAATTGCTAGGCAGGCCAATAAGCAAAGGACGAACCAGCGCAAGCGGCTTCCACCCATGCGGGATAAATCCATTGCGTGCCATTGTACTGTGAGCATGGTTCGGCTGCTGCCTTGCGCACGCCGACCGTCGGGCCTGTACAATACCGAGCGAACATAAACCGCGCGGAAAGAAGAGGAGCTATGGTTCCCGATAAGATCAACGGCTGGTTTGCAATTTTCGGCGCTCTGATTATGCTTACGGCAGCGATGCAGGCGAAGACTAGCGTCACTAAACAGGCTTTCGGGCAGACTTCAGACGGGATCGCCGTCGATTTGTACACGTTGGCCGACGGCAAGGCCGAGGTCCGCATTACGAATTATGGGGGCATCATTGTCTCGCTGCGCACGCCGGACCGAACCGGAAAGCTCGACGATGTGGTGCTGGGTTATGACTCGTTCGAGGGCTACCGGGCAAACCCCGCTTATTTCGGGGCGATCATCGGCCGCTACGCGAACCGGATCGCGCATGGAAGTTTTCAACTTGATGGTAAGACTTATTCCGTCCCTAAGAACGACGGGGATAATGCGCTGCACGGCGGCATCCGCGGTTTTAACAAAGCGGTTTGGACGGCCAAACAGATAAAGGACGGAGTTGAGCTTGCTTATGTAAGCAAGGATGGGGATCAGGGATTCCCCGGAACACTGACTACCACGGTGCGATACACGCTGGAGGGAGGGTCGTTGCGAATCGAGTACTCGGCGACGACGGATAAAGATACCGTGCTTAACCTCACCAATCATTCGTATTTCGATCTTGCAGGCCAGGGTAAAGGGGAAGTGCTGGGGCATGTGGTGAAGATCGACGCTGCGCGCTTCACGCCAGTGGACTCGACGCTGATTCCAACCGGAGAGTTGAAGCCGGTGCAGGGCACGCCCTTTGATTTTCAAATGCCGCACGCCATCGGCGAACGTATCGACGCCAACGATGCACAGTTGAAGCTGGGGCTGGGATACGATCACAACTTTGTGCTTGATCATGCCGAAGGCCAGTTGGCAGAGGCCGCCGAGGTCTACGAACCAACCACCGGGCGAATTCTGAAGGTCCTGACCACAGAACCTGGAGTGCAGCTTTATACGGGCAATCACCTGGACGGATCGATTACCGGCAAACAGGGCATTGTCTATAAGCCGCGATTCGCATTGTGTCTCGAGACGCAGCATTTTCCCGATTCGCCGAACCATTCCAGCTTTCCCGGGACCGAGTTGAAGCCGGGCGAGAAGTTTCACAGTGTGACGGTATATGAGTTCAGCGTGGGCACCCGCTGACGGATTCGGCCGTCGCGGAGACTTGGCGAGCGATAACGATGTCAGAGCCGACCCGAGTGCTGGTCATCCTCCGGCGGCAGCTAAACGCTGAGGCCGACGCTACGGCAAACGTCTGCGATGGATAGCCTATCCGGAGCGCCCACCTTCCGCAGGATGCGGTGTACGTGGTTTTTCACGGTCTGCTCGGAGAGGTTGAGCTGGTTCGCCATTTCTTTATTCGTGAGTCCGCGCTGGATCAGTCCGACGAGTTGTTGCTCTCTGCGGCTAAGCCCCAGGCTGGTCTTCAGGTACGGACTCGGGAGCGCAGGCTTGTGCTGGCTTATCCATTGAAATAACGCGCAGGAGAGTGAGGCGGGACAGACCCCTTCGCCCGCCGCCACCGCCCGTATGGTCCGGGCCACGTCTATGGCAGAAGCGTCTTTCAGTATGTAACCCACGGCGCCCGCCTGGACCACGCGAAGAAAAATGGATTCTTCGGCGTCCATGCCCACCATCACAACTTTGATCGCTGGGTTGAGCTGATGTAGCTCTCGCAACAAACCGGGCTCCGATAATACGGAAGAGACTGAATCCAGGACCACGACGTTCGGCCGCGTCGACAGGATCTCCTCAAACGTATCGGGACCGTACGGTCCAGCCCCCACCACTTGGATATCGTCCTTCTTCGACAGAATCCGCAACAGCGCTTCTCGTAGCAGGCGATTTTCAGCCAACAGAAAAACTGCTGCCACTGCCCCTGTAATTCCCGTCCCTGAACTTCCCATCTTCCCGCGAACCTCGCCTCAAACTCTGACTTGTTACGAATTAATCGGAACGCTCATAAGCTATTCTTCTGTTTCGGTGCTTCTACTGCTGTCTGACCCAGAATTTACCGCCGAAGCAATTTCCTCTGCGTCGTGAGTCCGTTCCGTCTTTAAACGCTAGCCGCCTATCAAACTCCCGGTCAAGCAAAAAGCCCCTATTGCGACTTGCACAGTCCCGGTCCGGGACGATTCTATAAATTCCGGGAATGGTCCTCTCGCTGGGGAGTAGTGGTGCAGTTTGATAAGGAAGCGAGCCAAACGCGCGATTATTGCGTCGCAAAGAACGCGACGCGTCGCGCGGCTCGCCCAGATTCCTCACCGCGC